>Ga0209310_1000212_pt1 | contig 82178 bp, 88 predicted proteins | sample AD_UKC030_MetaG_FD_184415 | JGI IMG/M metagenome (GOLD analysis project Ga0209310, IMG submission 184415) | Active sludge microbial communities of municipal wastewater-treating anaerobic digesters from USA - AD_UKC030_MetaG (SPAdes) (version 2) | ecosystem: Engineered > Bioreactor > Anaerobic >... | reverse complement strand
GATCACGCAAGCGGTGAAGCTTACGCCGGAACCGATCTGCGAACCCGGCCTGATGGGGCTGACCGTATTTGGCTACAACGCCGCCGTGTGGAATGTCGCCGTACTGGCTGGCAGTGGTCCCGCCGCGTTGCCGTTTATGCTCCTGCTGACAGGCTGGGGCTGGGAGTGGTGGCGGGCTGATGCGCAGCGTACCTGCGCCGATCCGTGGAGTTGGTGATGAATTGGGTATTAGCGCGGCTGTGCGAACCGAGTTCCTAGCGCGGAATCGTCTGGCTGCTGACGGTTTTTGGGCTGGCACTCAAGCCCGATCAAGCCGAAGCCATTGTGACGGCAGGCATGGCGCTAGCAGGCTTGCTGGGAGTGTTTCTGAGCGATGACCGACCTCATTCTGTGGAGCGTGATGCTGTGGGCCGCGTTGGCGATTCTGCTGCATCTGGGGCTGATCGGGTACGCGACGATCTGCCGGAACTCGAACTGGTGGGAAAGCCCCTGGGGGCAGCGGACCGAGATGGTGCGGCGGATTCTGGCCGGGGTCATCAGTCTCCTGTTTCTAGCGGCACTGCTGACGAGTTGCGCGTGCCATCCGAGCGTTCCCCTGGAACGTATCAGTCCGCAGACCCCAACACCTATCCTCGGTTCGGTAGCGGATTTGGGGATCGGGATTGAGTGTGTGTGGAGGTATTAGCGATGAAGCTGACCCTGGAATTGCTGGAACTAACGGCGCTGTATCTAGGGACGTTTGTGGTGGTGATCGGATTCCCGCTGTTGCTGGCGGTCGGGTGTAAGAGTTTACTGAGTTAACCGAGGGTGACATGAATCGAATTGTTGCGGTACTGCTGAATCGCCTCATGATCTGGGTGATCAGCGCTGATTTATGGGAGCGGGCGCAATCTTGGGTAGCGTTGTACGAGCGTAAGAATTTGCCCCCTGCCGAGAAGCGCGCGCGCGTTTTGGTGATGCTGGAGACGGAACTTTGGAGGCTGGGGCTTGATCTCACGACCAGTTTGTTGAACTTTGCCCTGGAAGCGGCAGTGCAATACGTGCGGCGCACCCACCGATGAATCTACTCCAGCGCTTCCGTGAAGGCACCGGTGGGCGGTTGCGCCGCATCCTCCTGGAAGCACCGTGGAGTAATCACGATCTGCTGTCGGGCTTGATTTTGTCGCTGATCGGGCTGTTGCTGCTGGCAAAGCCGGAACTGTACGCCGTCCTGCGTACCCTCAACTTTATCGAGCAGCAGGGACATACCGATGAATGGAGTTTTCTGATCTTGTTCAGCGGGCTGTATGGCCTGATCGTGACGTTGTGGTGTGTGGCACCGCCGTTCTGGATACGGATTACCGCGCGCATGGGGTATGCGTTTTGTTTTCTGACGCTGGCGTTTTCCTCATTGCGGTTTTCGACCACACCTTCTGCGGTTGCGTTTTCGCTGATTGCGCTCTGGTCTATTGTTGGCATTCTGCGGACGCATGAGAGTGGCCGATAATGCGTCCAGTTGGTCGGAACTGCTGTCCGCCATCTTCAGCAACCCGGAAAAAGGCGCTTTGTTCCTGGTCTTGTTGGCCGGCGCGTGGCGCTGGATTCGAGAACTGTGGCGCGAGGGCAAGGAAGATGAACATCACGAGTCACTGGTGGAAACGCTGATGGAAGAGAATCGCAAGCTGCGCGAAGAGTTGCGGAAAGAGAAACACGATCATCATGATGAGTAAAATCTTCTCGCCCCTCAGTCTGATTGGTGTCGTCGCTTTGATGGGTTACGAATACCTACAAGCGATTGATGCGCAGCAAAAGATTCAGTCGTTTGTAGCGGCAGGGCCACGCTTTACCGCCGCCGATGGGCAGGTGTTGTGTGAGCGGATTAAGGCACTGGAAGCGATGTCGTATGGCTATCGGGACGCCGGCAAAACGCCGCCGGATTGTCGGTATGGAGCGAGGCCCTAATGGTTAACCCAGTCAAAATTGAAGCGTTTAAAGGGATCAACAATCGGATTGATCCGGTACGGCTGGGGTTGGAGTGGCAGCTACAGGCCGACAACTGCCTGTGCGATGACGCCAATTACTTAACTCGGAGACCCGGAGTAACTAAATTTACCGGATCGCGTTTTTTAGACTCACTTGTGCCCGATGACGGGCGACCGGTTTCTTCTGGCACTACGCTTTTGGACGTGCATGGCACTAGGGACGGGCGGTTGCTGGTCAATGATAACTCCCATAACCTGATTGAAATTACTGAGGCGGGCGAAACCACAATTCTCCATGCCGGGATTACTGGAGCGCCGTTCCAATGGGCGGAACTGGGGTATGCGCTGTTTCTAATGAGCGCCGCTGCACGCTGGGCGGTGTACCCTGACCGGGTTATTGTCTGGGGATCACTGTGCCCGTCTGCGGCGACGGACAGCTACCCTATGGGCGACCCCATCAGTTATCCGCCTCCGGTTGGACATGTCCTGGGTGTGCGCCGCGAGCAGTTGGCTGTAGCCGTGTGGGAAGAGGATCGGGATCGTTCCGTCCTGTACCTGAGCCGACCTGGATTCCCGCACGAGTTTCGCCTGGAGCGTGATTATCAAATCTTCGCCGGGCGGATTACACTATTGGCGGATACCAGTACGGCCTTTCTGATTGCCACCGACCGGGCGATTTATCTGGACCCGTATGACGCGCCGCTGATGCGGGTCGCGGATTACGGCGTTCCGCTGGGGGGAATGGTTTATGACGAGCGTGACGTGGTGTGGTTTTGGTCTGAGCGGGGACTGTGCAAAGCCGCCCCATTTGAAAACCTGACCGATAAGCACCTGGTCGTGGATGAGCACCCCACCGTGACGACCGGGTTATTGCCGTGGCAAGGGTCGCGCTATGCGGTCGTGCACCAAACAGGACCCGTGACCACACGCCGTAGTGCGCGGGCGTATGAACCAATGACGATTGCGACGGTGAATACGCAGAGAATTAGCTGATTTCTAATTGATTGCCGTGAGGCAAACTGAGGTAGAGACAACATGGCTTTTTACGTATCAACGGCGCTTGATAACCAGGCGTTCAATTCAGTGCGGGGTGCGGTTTCCGCGACGGCTTCCCTTCAGGGTGGGTATATCGCCATTTACAGTGGCACGCAGCCCGCCAGTGCGGATGCAGCGGCGACTGGGACGCTGCTGATGAAAATCACCAACAGCGCTGGCACGTTCACGCCGGGGGTTTATCAGACGACCGACGACGATAATGTCTGTGCGTCGCAAGCGGTAACGACCGGAACCCCAATGACCCTGAACGGCGTCGGCGCAGGTACGCTCGGCGTTGGGTATCACGTCTCGATTACCAGTGCCGGGACTGAAGATTTACGAACGGCCAACTTCCGTATTACCGGCACCGGGAATAACGGCGAAGCAATCGTCGAGTACATTGACGGCGGCAATAACACCGTGGTGTACACGACCCACTGCTTTAAGACGGTGAGCGAGATTTACCCGCGCAAGCCGGCTGCGTTCGGGAGCAACGTCAAAGTTGGTTATGGGATTACCAATGGCTTGTATTTAGCCTTGGCGGCGAGCGGTGCGATTGCCAAGCACACCAGTCAAACCTGGTCTGGGGTAGGGATTGCGGACGGAACAGCGGGCTGGTTCCGGTTCTACGGGGCGGCGACCGACGCCGGCGGGATTTCGACGACACTGCCCCGTTTGGATGGGCGGATTGCCACCAGCGGGGCGGAACTGAACCTGTCCAACACCAGCATCGTCGTGGGCGCGGCGGAGTCCATTACCACGTTCAGCATCACCTGATGATTCATCCTCGCGTTCTGTTCCTGGGCGATCCAGCGGCGGCGACGCCCTGGGTCGGGATCGCTAAGAAACTGGCGCGGGCGTGCTATGGTTTAAAGATCGCCAACAAGGTCTACCACCTGGGATCGGGCGTTACGATCCGGGTCGAAAACACCTTTCCGATTGCGGGGAAGTTGGCCGGGATCAGTAAGGTGTGGATTGAGGCGGCAGCGGGTTTTGGTGATTTTCTGGGGGTTGTTTGGTTGCCGGAAGGGTTGATGCTGACCCCTCGTTCTACGAGTGCGCCTTATGGGTATGGGTTCCCCAAGCGTGCGGCGGGGGTGTTGGTAGAGACGGATGGAGTCCGGTCGTTTACCGGAGGATCCCTCATCAATCCGCCGTATGGTACGAAGATCGCTGAAGAAGCAGATGAGGCGCTCAATCAGGTATTGATTAATCGCTATGCGAATAATCAGTACCTGGATCAGTGGGCGGCGCTGGCCGGGGTGCCGGCTAAAGCCCTTGCTAGAACCAATCGGCGATTGCGCGCTACGATTGAAACCAAAACGGTAGATGGGAAAAAAGCGAGGGGCCTGCCTGTCGTGATGTACTGGCCGCCGTTCTACTACCCCACTGATCCCGCAGGGGATACAGCCTATTGGCAAACCGCGCTGACCGACGCAACCATCAAAGGGCGCTGGCTGGATGAACCGGGGTTGAATGTCTGGAATGTCAATGGCGATTATCAACCCATATACAAAAAACCACTCAACGCGGAGTTCCGGCAGTTCACCCCCGACGAAACCACTGGATTATCCACGCTGTTCAGCGCGCCCTTGATTTACGAGATCGAAACCGAAGAGTGGTTTTGCCACTGGCCGGAAGAACTCCTGTACGATAATGAGGGGTTCGAGATGCTGTTTTCCATGACTAATCAGTATCGAACGGAAGTAGGACGCAAGCCATTCATCCGGGAGATTCGGGGTCATGCAACCGCGCCACGAATGGTCTTGGCAGAATGCCAGCGCGCCCAAGTGATGTATCACGATAACGAAGACCTGTTTCGGCAGGGATATAAGACGCTGGAAGAGCGGATTTATAATGCTGGCGCGAACATCTATGGAGCCGGGGAAAATTTACAAATCGGTATTGCAGCCGGTTTAACGATCAGTGCCGGCGAGCAGGCTGCAACGGCGTGGCGAAACTCGCCAGGACATTACGCCAACATGATTCATGCGCGATTTGACAGCCCTCCGTATTGCACCAGCCATGAAATCCTGGGGAAAATTAACGGAGTTATTACAGACGCGCAATCTGGGGAGTTAACGGAGCGTCTTTCTGGGGCGCTCTGGAGCCAAATTTTCCACCAGCGAAAATACTGGGTGATGGCGGGAAATCTGCAACAAACGACGCGCTATGGAACAGTGTCGTTTTTCTCAAACCCCAGTCCGATTGGATGGGTCTATAAGAATGTGGATGAAATTTTACGACTTCATGTGTGTTATCGGGGGCGGGTATTAGTTGTTTGGCCCTTGTATGACTTGCTGATGGACGACTATGCCGGCGTTATTCTGGGGGCGGCGCTGTGTCTTTATAATAACGTGCCGCATCTCCGGGTTATTCTCTATGCGACGAAAGAATCAGATATTAACTTTTATGTTTATCGAAGGCCGTTACACAATAATACTGAAGCGGGCTGGACGTTAGAATGTACACAAGCCGCCCCGGCGATGACTTTATATCAAAATACAGCGTCGTTTGACCATGAAGGCAATACGGCGGTTTTAACACTAATCAACGCCACAATAGATAATACGGCCACCTTTTATTTCCCTATGGCCGACGATCAGTTTCAGGTGTTTGCCAGCTCAGTTTCGTATTGGCGCTACACGAATGGGGCCTTTAGCGTAATTGCTACTTATTTAGGGCCGGAGATTAACTACACCGTAGAAACCGCTACGCAAGACGAGACCACCTATTTAACGCGATACAAACAGGAGTGTGTTGAGCAGGAAATCCCGATTTATCCTTTTTATACGCCTGACCCAGAAACCGGTGAGTTAGCCCTAAATGCGCTCACGGTGCGGTATTCTTTTCTTGTGGATCAGACGCGAACGGGATATACCGACCCGGTGGTTACGAATGAATATCAAATTCTGGAAACGCTGATTCTCCCTTCTGGCAAGGAAGTGGTGCACAAAACCGCGAATGTAGCGCATAACGAAGCGCGGACGGCTTTGACGGTTGCGGAAGGCGCGTACTTTCTCGTATGGCTGTATCTGGACCCGCATTACGAGGACCTGGTTTATCTGAAGATTGCGGTACGAGGGGAAGGGACCAAGATTTATGGACAAGCGACGTTGTATGCCGATTTGTTTGATGCAGAAGCACCTGTCGTGATTGCTACCTATGCCGAACAAAAACTGAATGAAACCGACCTGGTTTGCCCTACGCTGTATAGCGAATGGACTGGAGCGCCTACCAAGGCGACGGTCGCGTCTGGGCTGATTTCTACAGGCATAGCCTTTGCCAGGGATACAGCGAACAAAGATCATCCCCTGTTTTTGGTTCCGGGGGCGTGCGAAACACTTTGGAAATGCCTGGGTTATACGGGAACGTATCGCGCCTATACGCAAAAACCGATGACCGGAACCCACTACGCTACTCTGGATGGGGCGCTTGGAACCGGAGACTCCTGTATTATTGTAGGCAATAAAACCAATTTTACCTATGCGGCCAGTTTAAAAGTGGTGGTTTATGATCAGGACGGAATCGAGTGTTGGGCTACTCGCTACAAAGACAAATTTGTCATGCAGATGAACGTGGATTTGGATAAAACACCTTCGGCTTGGTTGATTCCTTTCACCCAAGAAAAAACGATCTGGGCGAACTTCGATCTGGCGGGGACGGTAGGAATAGGTGAGCTTGACGATATTCTGCCTTTTGGAGCGATCCAATGAAAAGCCTTGATCGCTTGCAGCTTCCCCTGCCTAAAAAGCCGCTTAAAGTCTTGGTTCGGATTCCTGGGGGCTGTCCTGAGTGCAATCCCAGTTGGGGTCGGGCGTCTGAACCTGCCCCGCCACTCCCCCCACCTCAAGAGCCTAAGCCATGAGCCACGCCTGGACCAATAAAGTGAACTGCGTAGAAGAGTGCATTGGCGATACCCGCCAGGCCAGTATTTTTCTGGAAGGCGCGTGGGAAGCAGATGTAAACCGGCTAACGGTAATTAGCCCGCTTTTGCTAAGTCATATTGATGAAATGCTTGATCGCTATGAAGTATTATCAGCGGTGGTTTGGTGGTATTTTTTTGAGTTGTCTCCAAACCAGATAGAAGAGTATCTCAATGTTTCGCTTGATTATGGGGTATGGTTGCCCATAGATGGGGATATAATATCAGTAGGGTATTCTACGTTAGATAATACCGTAGTTCAGTCATGGGTTACATTTGAAAAAACGACACCCGGCGAGGTGCTTTCTGGTTTTGGTCTTGAAATACCTTTAACTGGGGGTGGTCCTGTTTACGAAAATGCAGGGGCGTTTGTTGATGTTAAACTTTATGTTGGCGGATATACGCCGTACGACCCAGACACGGAAGCAGACCCGAATATTCCGGCAGGCTTAACGGTTGATCCTTTGTATAACCCCACCTTTTTCTATCTTAATCCGTTATTAAACTGGGGTGAGTAGGGGCCTGGGGGTCGGTAATTATAAAACGCTTTTTAGCCGAACTTCACGCGCAGCGCCGAAAAATCTGTGCTACCTGCGCGTATAAGAAAGTAGTAAAAGGTATTGAACGCTGTGGCGTCTGCGGATGTCGCAGTGCAACACGAGTTTGGGTATCCTGCCCAAAGCGAAACTGGTAATGAACCGAGGATTGAGTTATGACGATTAAAACTTCTACGGGATTGCGAGATTCACTGGCGGTAACCGGGTCCATTAAAGACATTTTTGATGGTGGCCAATTGATGTTCTACGAGGGAACGGAACCGGCTACCGCAGATGCCGCCGTAGCGGGGGATTGCCTGTGGACTGTAACGGTAAGTGGTGCTGGTACGGGGCTTACCTTTGAAGCGGCGGCGGTGAACGGTGCGGCGGTCAAGACGGTAGCAGAAGCCTGGACCGGAGCGACCGCAGCCGGAACGCCTAACTACTGGCGATTCATCGGGGCTACGGAAAAGGCTGGCTCTATTGGCGGAGAATCAATGTCCCTCCCCCGGATTCAGGGCAGTTGTGGCAACACCGCTGGGGTAGATGTGTACCTGACTAACCCCGTATTGACGACTGACGCTTCTCTGGATGCCAAAACGCTGAATGCGTTTTCCGTCTCAGTGTTGACGAACTGAGGTTTAGCGCATGGCCCGTTTTTCGACCGGTTTGCGGAATGCCCTGGCCTCGAACTATGGGCTGGGCCTAGTAATGAATGGCGGGGTGATTCGGGTCTATGGGGGTACGCGCCCCAACAGCCCAGATAACCCACCAGGAACGAATGAACTGGCACAAATCACCACGGAAGGCAAAACGTTTGTGCCAGGCAATGATGCGGTGGGGGCGGGCTTGATGCTCACTGTGCTTTCGCCTGGATTGCTAACGGGAGTCGGGGAATGGCGACTGAAAGCCGGTTTGCTAGGAACGGCGACCTGGTGGCGCTGGTGCTGGGGAGGGTCGGACCCATTAACCGAAAGCACGTACTATCCACGAGTGGATGGGGTGGTAGGGACGGAATTGGTTTTGCTGAGTACGGGTATGTACGTCGGGCTGAATACTCCGATTGAGCAATTCCTGTTTACTTTGACGCTGGGGACGTAACCGATGGCGGAGTGCAAGCTCTATAAAACGACGGGGCGGACGTTCATTATTGACCCCAGCCCAGAAGTGCCTCCGCAACCGCAAGTTCCACCAAGGGTTACTCCAGGCCCTGGAACGGAATGGATATTAGAGGATGGGGGGTTAACTGCCGTGGGTACAGATACGACATCTCCTGCGCCCGGTGGCTCACCTCCAGGGGGAGGGGGTGATTATATTTATTTAAGCGATTTAATCGGCTCAGGCGGAGGGGTCACAGTTCCTCCGGGGGCAATCATTATTGATGACTTATAACTTTAGGCACCTTTCATGGCCGTAATACGCGCTACCTATACGCCTGCCTGGGATGCTGGGGCGAGAACTATTGCCGGATTAACTGGAGATGGCCGATTCTCGTTTTCGGTCGGCTCTATTATTGGCGTGGTCTGCGGATTCAGCACGCAAGACGTAGGGGTAACGTATGGAGAAATTACCCACGGCTTTTATCTGACTCCAGATGGAGTTCGAGTAATTGAGCGTGGGGACTTCAAAACAGCGTTCGCCAGTTACGACGCCGAGGCCGTGTTTGCGCTGGAACGAACCGGGACGGTCGTTCGCTATTATATTGATAATGTCTTGATTTATACCAGCACCAAACTTTCTGAAGGTGTGGTCTACGGAGATTGTTCATTATTCTTTTATCTGGATTCGATTCTTGATGCCACAATTACCCCGGCACCGAATCGCGAAAATACCGGAAGTGCGGGCTTACCATTAGGGGCGTTCGGGGTTGAAGGAGACTGGAATCAAGGATTGTTTTCTTTAGGGACGTTGCAAAGCGCCGGAGAAGAGTGCGCAGTTCTAGCTTTGGGTTCCTTATCCGCCCAAGGGGTTGAGGGAGACGCGAATTGGGGGCACGCCGGACTTGGCCCGCTGGCTGTAACGACGACCGATGATCTTAGTACTGCGTGGCTGACCCTGGGCGCATTGTGGGCGAAAGGGGCGGAGGGCGACCCAAACTGGGGCCGGGTCACCCTGGGACCCGTGACCGCTACAGGGTGGGAAGAGGTCTTGCTCCCGGAGTACAACGCCGGCGCGGTTTGGACGGGACCCGTTTATGCGTATGGCTACGAAGGAACCGTTGATACCGCTACGGGCGACATCACCTGTGGCGCATTGTGGGCGAAAGGGGCGGAGGGCGACCCAAACTGGGGTAACGCCGCCATCGGCCCGGTATCCGCTTTTGGGTATTCGCTCAGACAGCGGTATCTGAATGCAGAATGGCCAGAATGGACGGCAGAAATTATAGAGTTGGTGGCCCCCAGTTATGCGGTGGGAGACATTCAACTGACCTGGCCGCCCCGAACACTTTTCGCTGAAGGTGAAGACCGCGATGCTACGGCCACGCTCACCTGGCCGACGCGAACCCTCACCGCCTACGGCGGCGGCTCTGCCAAACTCACCTGGCCGACGCGAACCCTGACCGTAGCCGGTACGCTGGAGTCCGTTGGCAAGGCCGAACTGACGTGGCCCACCTGGGCGTTGACCGCTACCGGGCTAACCGGAGGACTGGGCGCGGCGGAACTGACGTGGCCGGCCCGCGCTTTATCGGCGTATGGCGGAGGCATGGCGAAACTCGCCTGGCCAGCCCGAACCCTGACCGTAGCCGGTACGCTGGAAATTGTCGGCGCCGGAGCGGTGAGGTGGCCGCGCTGGATACTGACCGCGACAGGGTTGACGGGGGGAGTAGGCACCGCCGAACTGACGTGGCCGACCCGAACCCTGGCGGCAGAAGGTTGGACCGGTGGGGTAGGAGCTTTTGCGCTGCGGTGGCCGACGCGGATTCTGACCGCGACCGGCAGCGGGGGTCTTACCGAAACCACCTATGCCATCAACCTGACCAGCGGGGCCGTAACTCAGTTGCTCATCGGCGCGTTCGATAAACTGGTGACCGCCCATGGGCGGCTGTACGGGCTACGGGAGGGGGTGTTGTTCTATCTGGGTGGCACGACCGATCAAGGCACGGAAATCCCGGTGACCCTTCGCTTTGCCCCGCAGCAGTTTGGGACCTATCAGGCGAAGCGGTTGGATGGGCACGTGTACCTCAATACCCGTGAGGATGATGGGATCACCCTGACCCTGGTTCAGGATGAAACGACCGCCTGGACCTACCAGACGGCTACGGACACCGCGCCGGCCCTGGGTACTCATCGGGTGAAAATAGGGCGCGGGATCACCTTCCATTCCCTCGGATTGACGGTGCAGAACCGGAACGGGGGCCGGCTGGACATAGGCGGGCTGGAACTCCCGGTCTATCCGCTCTCCCGGAGACCTAAATGAGCGAAGTCGAATCTGCGATTGACAGCCTACTGTCCAATCTTCGTAATTTGTCGAGCAGCTATCGCAGTTCGGCTACAACCCTGATTCAGGCTGCGGACCAGGCCACGCAAGCGTTACGGACGCCGGGGCCTGGCCGACTGGACTATGACGTGGATCGGGCGCTGCCTGCGTTTGTTCGAGTGCCGCTACCGCCCACGTTACCCGGCGTAAAGGGGTTGACCCTGCCAGCCGCAGGGGATTTGCAGGCGATTTCAGGGATCAATAACCGGTTCTCTGGGACTCCCCCGGATTTGAGTTGGCCGGAGTTCGAGTACGAGGATGTGGAAGCACCAGGCGAATTTACGGACTCCGCGCCGCCGATTCCCGCGCTGAGTCTACACCCTATCGTTCCTGGATTAGCCGCGTTTACTGCGCCGGATACAACGACTCCGACCCCAGTGACGGTAGACGCCTTGAGCGGCGAACCTCCGACAGTGCCGTTGCCGAGCTTTACCGCGTTTGTCGGTGATTTGTACGCGGAATACGAGAACGGGCTGGGGGTGTTGGGCGTAGATTTTGCCGACTGGTCTGAGACCCTCGCGCAATTACGGGCGGCGCTGGAGCCCCTCGAAACCGACCTGTACGCCCGGTTGCGCGGGATTTTGACGGGAACCGAGCCGGGGTTGCCCGATACCTGGGAAACGCAGACGTATGAGCAAGCGCAGCACGAAGCGTTTGCGCAACGCTATGCGGGGCTGGACGCCCTGGACGCCGCGCCGGGGTCCATCACTGGGCTGCCGTCCGGCCAGCGGGATTATGCCCAACTGAAGCTGGAGATGCAGACGCTGCAAACCGTGGCGCTGGCGGCGGCCAAGACGGCCAACGCTCGGCAACAGCGCGAAGTGCAGCATCTGCAATGGGCGCTGGACCTCGCGGTGAAGCTGGCGGATGCGGCACTGGAGCTGCGGGCGCAAGAGGCTTCCTGGCGGATGCAGGGCGTTTTGCTGGCGCTGGACGGGGCGCAGGCCACGCTGGACGTGGCGCTGAAAGTGCTTGCGTTTAAGAGCAAAGAAGTGGCGATGTGGGTGCGCTATAACGATACTCAAGTGCGCCGTACCGAAGATCGGATGAAGCTTGAAAAGACCAAACTGGAACAGCTTCAGGTCCAGGTGGCGAACAATAAGCTCAAAGCCACCTACAACCAACACCAGGCCGACATTGATGCAATCGCTTCGGCTTATGTGGAAACCACCATTACGCTGTTTGAGGCGCAGGGGGATTATCTTCTGGCCGACCAGGACTGGCGAAAGCTGAGCTTCACGGTGTTTGAGGCCGAAGTGGCCGCCTATCAAGCCCGCGTCAAAGCCACGCTGGCCGAACACGCGGCCCTGAAAGCGCGGATCAAGGGTGATCTGGCGCAAGCGGATGCCGAACTGGCCCTGGCCAAGCAATACGAAATTGAGATGAAAGCACAAGAGGCTAATGCGCGGGCGCTCTTGGCGCAAACCAAGGTTCGCGCCGAACGCAACCAGCAGGCGCTGACCGCCTACAACGCGGAGGTGGCCGCCAAGCTGGGCTGGCTCCGGGGCGTAGATCGGGTTGTGGATCTTGCCGTGCGGGCGTTGGTGCAGGGGTACGAAGCGGAAGTGCAAGAGCAGGTGCTTCAGCTGGCGTCTCAGGAAATCAAGGACCAGGAGGAGTTGGCGGCGGCTCAGCGGGAGATGCAGGAGGAGCAACTGGATTTACTCACAACCCTGCAAATTCATTCGGTACATCTGGAACAAGCCGCCGCGCAGGGCCGGGTGATGGCCCAAGGCGCAAGTACCTTGGGCGGAATTGCGCAAGCCGCGTATGCCGGCTTGAATGCCGTGGGAACGCGGGAACTGATTGAGGAAGCCTGATGAGCGCGGATTCAGATATTTCGACCCTGTTGTCGCACGCGACCAGCGCCGCTTCGTCGTTAGCCAGCCATTCGTCCAATCTGGTGAGCGATGCGACTACGGCGCTGGTTGAAGAAGTTGAATTTTTAGGGGGGAGCACCGCTTCAGCAACGTCTTACGGAGTGACAAATAGGGGAGGGGGTTTTTCCGGGACGTTTTTCGGCACTGATGGATACGTTGGGGTTGTAGGTTCCGGGGGAGCGGTTAATCGGTACATATCCGATGATCCCCCTCCAGCCTTTCCGGTGTTCCCGGAGGTTGATTTGGGCACGCCGCCCAACACTCAGGAATTGGATGAAGTAGCCCTGGATGTGGATTATCTGGACTTCCCCACGTTGACGTTCCCCACGTTTCAGTACCCTCACGTGGCGGGAGTCCCCACGTTCAGCAAGACCGTCCCCGCTGTCGGTACGGAACCGGCAATGCCGCCGCCGCCTAACGCCGACGCCGTGTTTGAACCTCAGTTTTTAGACTTGACGGCGGTAGACCCGGTGACGTTGAGCGTTGCGCCTCCCGAATTCGCTCCGATTGATACCGAGATTGAATTTGACCCTACGCTCTACACCACAGCGTTGAACCGGTTTCAAAACAGCATTTTGGGCGGGAGCGGCGGCGTGCCCGGACTGAATGAGTTGCTGGACGAGGTTATAACCTGGGCACAGACCGCGCTGGATGCGGTCTTGCCCGCCGCCTTGACCGTCTTGTCGGCCCGGATGGCGGACAAGCAGGCCGCCGTGTTGGGGTTTCACGACGATTTGCGCGACCGATTGACTGAACGGCTCGATACCGAAAAGGAGCGAGTCGTAGCTACGCTGGACGACCGCTCCGGGTGGGAGTGGCCGCATTCGGTGCGGGTGGCGCGGAAAGCCATGATCGGTCGGTTGGCGGATGCCTGGGCGGCCCAGGCAGAAAGTCAGGCTGATACGCAAACGGCAGAACTGGCCCTGGCCTTTTTTGAAACCTGTGGGGCATTGCTGACTCGCTTTACCACGGGTGTGCAGAAGCTGAAAACGCAGGAAATCGCGCAAACACTGGAAGCCCACAAAACCGCTATCGCCTATGCCAAGGCCACGCTCGCCGCGCTCTTGGCGCAGTACGAAGCCGAGACGTTTCTAACTCAGGATACCGAGTTCCAGAAGGCGGAAGCCCAGCTTAAATTGTTCGAGGCCGAGATAACCGTTGCCCTATTGCAGTACGAAATAGCGCGGGCGAATCTGGAGGTCGAATCCGCCCAACAGGACGTAGACGCGACCCGAATCCAGACCTTAAAGGCCGAAGTTTCCCAAAGCCAAAATGCCGTGCGCCGCTATGCCGCTCTGGTGGGGGCGGCTCGCAAGGAAGTCGAACTGCGGCGGTTTGCGGTTGAGCAGTTTGAATTGCAGGTAAAAGCCTATGGCGCACAGATTAACGCCCACGAGGCGCGTGTGAGTGCACAGGTTGCCGAGATTGACGGCGACACCGCGCGGGTCGAAGGGCAACTTAAGAAGCTGGAAGGCTTTGAATCCGAGATGCGTGGCTTCCTGCAACTGATCGAAACCAAGCGCTTGCGGGCGGAAGCACAGTCTACTCGCAACACGGCGGTGATTGAGGAATACGAACAGCGGACGAAATCCGCATTAGCCCAGATTGACCAAAGCGCGCTGGAGAATGCCCACGCGCTGAAGCAGTATGAAGTGCAGGTCAATAATTTGCTGGCCGACGCAAAGCTGGACCGTCAATCCGCAAAACTGGAACTGGAGTTCCGCATTAAAAAACTGGAGGGGGAACTGGACGCCTATCGGCTCACGCAAGAGCGCAACGTGGAACTCATGAAGACCGAATTGGCGCGGTTGAAAGCGATTGCGGAGGTCAATGGACAGGGCGCGAACATCATGGCCAGTATGGCCCAAGGTGCGATGTCGGCGGCGAATGGGATTGCCGCTGCAATTTTCTCGGAAGCGGCGTGAAAAACCCGCCGTGGGGCGGGTTGGGTACTTTTCCAGTTCAGCGGCTTAATCCAGCTCATTCGTCGCTGCGGTTGGCAAGACTTCTTGGCGGCCTTTGCCATCAATCAACAAATCGTCCTTAACTCCACCCGCCTCCAGATGCGCTTTCATCCAGATCGGCGGCTTGCCTTTGCCGGTCCAGGTCGCGGCGCTGTTCGGGTCTTTATACTTGGGCGCACCACTGGCGTCTCGCTTCGCTGATTTGGGGGCTTCAGTAACCGCCGTGGCGGGCGCCGCGTCAAACAGATCAGCAGGCGTCAGCCCCAGTAAGGCGGTCTGCTCCAACACATGTTGGCGGAGATGGACAATCTGTTCATCGCGTAGCGCGGCCATTCGGCGCTCAATGAGTGTTTTGGCGGTGGTTAGCGCTTCAAAATCTTTGCTATCTATCAAGTCAGAAAATACCGCTTCTTCAAGAGGAAAAGAAGAACCATCAATCGCTGTCAATCTCATTCGCAGTACTCATCATCGTGGCGGAATTGCCACGATGAATTTTGATTGAAAAGAGTTTGAAGCGCAATCCCCTTTGGAATCCGCGCCTATTCATGCTGCCGCCCGGTCTATCCGGTCGCCATCATGAATTTCTTCGGTTCGCGTTTCGCCGGGAGCGCTGAGTCGTTGACCCAACAAGTTCTTGCTCCCTATCTTAAGCATATTGCCACTGATACCCGGCATGACGCCGCCTTTTTCCTTTGCAGCAAGCTGAAATAGATGAATCATGGAAACCGTTCCTTCGTGCTTCCCCGATAGAATGAAATCTGACCATAGAGCCAGTGACCAAATGAGTGCCGATAACTTCCCGTATCGCTTTATCTCCAGTTGTTTTATTCAGTCCTGTCCGATGAGCATGAGCGTTGTTATGGGAACTGTTGCACCATTCAAGATTATCCACATGATTGTTGCATTTATTTCCATCTTTGTGGTTTACTTCTTGATAATCATCCATGTTTTGAATAAATGCCTTAGCAACAAGCCTATGAATTTTATAAGACATCGCTTTACCATTACGGCACAGCGAAACATGAAAATATCCTGCACTATTTATCGCAGGTTTAATCTCTTTATCTTTTACACACCCTTGCCCACTTGTAACCCTAAATATGCGACCACAGTCGGACACTTCATAAATCCCTTCAAAACCAACAACCGGCTTGACGTTCATCATATTGATTCCCATAATGTACCTAACAGTTCGGTACATTATAAGGGTTTCCATGAACGAGCGCAAGCCAGAACACATTACCTTTCGGGTATCGCCGGAATTCAAGACGTTGCTCCGACGACTCGCAGACCAGCAAAACCGCAGCATGACTTCGTATATCGAGTGGCTGGTGCTGCAAGACGCGGCGAAAACCGAGCCGAAAAACCGGCGCGGATAACACGTCGAGGCCGCCGGACGCCCTGCTCCGGGCCTTCCGTGCATCGCCTTTTGGCTGGCACGGAACAAGGCCCTACGCAATGGCTTAAACCGGCGGGGTCGCTCGTCATCCTTGACTCACTTCAACGAATGCCGGAAAATTTGACTGAACAGGCCATACAGCTTGCTTTCTTCCTGTTCAATCGTTTTCAGTTGCAGCCGTTTTTGCGGGAGGGGCATATCGGTTGCCTGAATCAGGTCGTGCAACTGGCGGCGGGTTTTTATTAGACCCTGGAACTGTTCCAATACCGATCCCAACCGAATCAGCGCCGCTTTCTCACGCACCAGGTCAAACATTCCCGCCGAGTCTTGCGCCCGTTTGGCGGCATTGAAGGCGCCGACCGCTTCCCGAATCTGATTGGCCTGGTCAGAAAACAGCGTTCGGGCATTCTGTACGGTCTCCACGCGCACAAACTTACGCAGGCCCGGCGTTTCCCGCAGTTCGGGGACGACGCCTTGCGCCATCGTCAGCCCCCAACCGAGCGTATCGCTGAGGAATTGGCCGGCGCCCCCAGTCAGGCCCCGCCACAGGTAGCGTAGCGTTTCCGGGGAAATATCGGTGAGTGCCCCCGACGATTCATAAGCGGACCCGCCAGCGAGTTTATTCAGCCCGGTTGTTACCCGGTCCATCAGGCCGCCAGTGGTTTCGCGCCAGCGGCGGGCGCTGTCCGGCTGGCCCGGATTCCAGGGCATCACCTCCGGCATGATCGGCGATCCCAGGCCGCCGCGATTGATCATGATGTCGGTCGGCATCCGCAGCAGCGTCGGCATCAGTTCGGCCAGATTCTTGATGTCGGCGGTTTCGCCCAGCAGCGGATTGCCCAGCGGGCTGAAATGCTCGAACAGGGCCGAGGCCAGTCGCACGCCGGCTTTGCCGTCATCGGCGCCGTGGGCGAGGTCGGACAGCACGTTGCCCAGCGCCCAGAACATGCCGTAGCCGTAGGGCAGCGGCACGGTGACCTGTTTCTCGCCCAGTTGCAGGATCAGGTTGCGGTCTTTGGTGTAGCCGGGAATCCGCCGCCAGCGTTCCTCGTCCTCGTCATCGCCGCCCCGCGCCAGATTGGCCAGCAGGAAGGCCAGCCCGACCAGACCCGCCGCCGCTGCTTGGGCCTGGCGCTTGTGGGGGCTGTTGAGCAAGGTATCCAGCAGAACTTGCGTGCCCTGCACGTTGGGATTGAAGAACAGGTACAGCGCACCGAGGGGATAGGTCATCTCGCCGCGCCGGTTGAAGTTCACCGTCACGTTGGCCGCTGCGCTGGCCGCTTCCGCGTCGCTGCCGCCCTGTTCAATCACGGTGCGGAAAGTGGCAATGCGTAGCGCATTTTCGCCCGCCTGGTTGAACGCTTCGATCAGGCCGAACACTTTGCGCACCACGTCCGCCGACAGTACGCGGGCCGCCGCGCCGGGCTTGCCAGCTTTCCAGGTCGCAACGGCGCCCTGGGCATCCTCGAAGGTCCGTTCGATGTCGCCGCCCATCCGCTCCAGATCAGACAGGTACGAGGCCCCTGTGCTGCCTCCGGCCTGGCGATAGCGATCCAGCCAGGTATGGGTACCCTTGTCGCGGGCAAAGCGCCAGGCCTCGCGGAACGATCCCACGTAATGCTTGAGGGCCTGGGCGGCAAAGCCGGCGCCGTATTTTCCCGTCAGGTTGATGGTGCCGGCGGTCAGGTCGCGGGCCATATTGACCAGCAGGAATTCCGGGTTGTAGCCGGTGTAGGCTTTGGACAGGAACGTGTTGAAACTGCGCGCCACTTTCAGCAGGCCGCCCGCTCCGTCCACGCCCAGCGCATTGTAGGCGCGGGCCGCCGCTTCGTCGTTGAGTTGGATTCGCACCAGTTCCCCGTTGATATACACGCCGGCCTCGTTCTCGGCCAGCAGGGGACGGGTCATGTATACGACGCTGGGGTCAACGGCCTTATGCCGCACGCCGTACTGCGCGACCGGGCGCCCGGTGGCGGCGCTGTCGGCGGCAATGGCGGCCTTGGCGTCGTTGTAGCTCTGGTAGGCCCCCAGCGGGCGGCCCTCAATCCAGACCTCGTGCAGCCAGCCCTGGATCAAAGTAGCGTGCTTTTCGGGCTGGCCGACCGTGCCGATGGCCGGATTGTTGGCCTGCTCCACGAATTGTTTGAGCGCCTGGCCGACCTTGTTTTTCTCGATGTTGAAGAGCGCGCGTTCCCGGTCGCGGAAGATGTTTTCCAGTACGTTCTCGGCGCGCAGATCGTGGCCCATGGCACGGCGCTGGCGGGCCACCACTGAATTACCGGGGCCAGTACCCTGTTTCGCGGGCGCGTCGTCCGGGCCGCCCTTGAGCGGGACATAGTGCTGATAGGCCGCATCCCAGGCGGCGACCGTCTCGGCGTTCAGGATGCCGGCGTCCAGCAACAGGTTTTTGGTGCCCTCGGCGATGGCCCGGAACTGCTCGGCCATGCGCTCGAAGGCGGCGAAGTTGGGCAGGGCGCGGTAGCGGGCCAGAATGGTTGCCGCTTCAGCGTCGGTCAGCCCGGACCCCGGTTGATCAGGATCCGCATAGCGCGGGTTGATCTTGGCGATGGCCCGGTTGCGCTCGGCGGCGTGTTGGGCGATCAGGTATTCCGGGATGCTGGGCTTGAAACGCGCCGGCAAAGACTGGCCGTCCATCAGCGCGGCGATGAAGTCGCCCCCGGTGACGGCATAGCCGGCCTGGCCCGCCGCTTGCACCAGCGGGGTCAGGGTCTGGTCGCGGAAGTCTTGCGCCTGCGCGGCGAAGCGTTTAACGCTGCGTTCTTCCTCGCCGTACACGTCGGCGTCGGGCGTCAGGTTGATGCCTGTCTTCTTGAGCCAGTCTTGCAGGGTCTTGAAGCGCAGGAACCGGTCTTGAATCGCCCGGCGCAGCACCTCGACCCGCGTCATCGGCGGCAGGGTCATCTGCGGCGGGGTGCCGGGGGCGATGGCGATGGCGAAGCGTTGGGGGCCGCCCGAAGGCGGCGTTACGGTGTCAGGCGTTGTTTCTGCAACAGCGCCTTGAACTCCCGGCGATTGGCTTCTGAGTCGCTCTTGTTCGATTGCCGCAGTGATTCGATCTCCTGCGGCGTCAAGGGTCCCGGCGCCCAGGAGGGTGCGGGCTTCGGACTCGGTGAGGGCGCGAGGGTTGCCGCCGTAGAGGGAATGGTCGCGGAGGAACCGTTCGAGGTTTTCAGCGCCATAACGAGCCTCCAGGGTTTGATAGGTGGATTCGGATAAGGCTATTTTAGCACTGAATTGCGCCGCGCCGATAGCCGCCAGGTGTACGACTCGCCCGCCGCGCCCTTCAATGAACTGGCGCAATTCGCTAAACGTACCGCCGCCCGTAACCGCATCATCGACTAAAAGATAGCGGGCGCCAGGGCGCACGTCGCCATCAAACTGCGGGCGAAACGCCAGGCGATGCCAGGTATTTTGGCTGGTTCGCCCGACTTTGTTGGTTTGCACGATAGAAGTATCAACCGATAGCCCGGTCAGTTCACTGATAAAATCGGCAAACGTTCTTGGAATCTTATTGGTCCCATTACGTTCCACCGCATGAACTGGTACGACTATGGCATCAGGATACCGAGCGGCCAGCGCGCGCAACTTGGTTTGCTGGTCACGCTGCATGATGGCGCTGATGACGCGCACCGCTGCTGCGCGGTCGCCGGTCTTGGCTGCAAGGTACTCGGGATGCGCTTTCAGCTTGGCGATGGTGGACAACGGCGTAATGTTTGGAAAATCGGTAGGCCATGGCACGCCGTACTGGCCCGTCGCCGCCCGCTCGCCGGCATAGGCATAGCGAATATCGGGGTTGACCGGGGAGAACGCGCCGGTGTTGGGAGTCCTTACCTGCACCCACTGCCGCTCGTTGAGCTTTGTCGGTTGCCCGTTCGGCGCTTTCAGCCAGCCGGCTTTCTTGGAACCGTCCGGGTTGGTGTAGCGGGCCACGACCTCGGCGTACTGCCGGGCCGCTTCGGCGTCTTCCTGGGCGATCGCTGCCCGCAGCATCGCTTCGTAGACCCCGGCATGGGTCGTTTGCAGCCCTTTGGCGCGTTCCCACAACCAATGGTGCATGAGATGCTGGTAAACCCGATTATCCTTATATTTTTCCGGGATATTGGTTTGATCCTTTAACTGGTTGAATCGGCGCTCAATTCTGGAAACGAAGCCCTCTGCCAATTTTGGCTTGTCACTCTTGTCGGAAAACTCGCGCGCCAGCGTCGCTGCTTCGGTTTCGACCCCTTTGACGCTACCCAAACCGGTCAGCCAGGTATTGATTTCCACTGCATCCGCGGTCGGGGTATCGCCCAGTCCCAGAAAATGCTTGATGAACCCCGTCTTGCCGGGGCCAATCCCGGCCATATTGCGCAACGCGACATCCAGCTTTTGCGTATCGCCCTTGGCGGCGTTGATGGCCTGCGTGACGGCCAGGATTTCGTGCAGATTGTTGTACTGGCGGGTTTCGGTGCGCGGCTTTCCGCCATAATTTTTTTGATAGGTGCGCTCGGTAAACGCTTGGTTGCGGGGGACATTGGCTCCGAAAGCATCCCGTATCTGCAACCCTTCTTCCCACAACGCGGGTTCCAGGCGGCCTTGTTCAATCGCGTCCAGCGCCCGTTTGCCATTGGGGGACAACAGCCAGGCCGCCGTCGCTTCTTCCGGGCGCACTTTGCCGTTCTGGTCAATAAACCGTTCGGGCACGACAAACCCGGTGCGCGCCTGAATCACAGCCGGATTGATGGCATCCGACCGCTGGCTGGCCAGGGTCAGCAGATAGGCTTTGGCGACATCGCGCGGCGTGACCTTCCCCTCGATCAGCTTTTGATGCTGGCTCAGGATGTATTCGGCCACGGTATTCAGATATTGCGGGTAGTCCCCCAGGATCCCCAGCACGTCTCGATTGCTGATAAACCCGGTCTTCCTGAACCGATCCATCAAACTGGCAGTGGTTTCAGCGCCAAACACGCCCCGCGTCATCGCCCCCGCCCGCACTTCCCGCTGCGCGGCGGTTTCCAGCGCCGATTGCGCCAGCAGCACCAGATCATCGGTGGTCAAGTCCAGCTTGAACCCGGCGCGGGTCAGGAAGGCGCGCACGGCGGCCAGGATGCGGCGGAACAGCGGCAGGTCGGCATTGGCCTGGTCGCCGACCAGGTACGCCAGCGCCTCCTCGGCGACCAACTGCGGATTGTTCACGTCCTGGTTCAGCGCCTTCATCGCCTTCAGGGCCTGCTCGAAAGCCGCGACCACGCGAACGTTACCGGCCTTCCGCATCCGTTCCATCTGGTCGAGCACGCCCGCGAATGTGGTCTCGCCCATCCATTGCCGTGCCGGCGTCAGGCGCAACAAGGCCATGGCGAGCCGCAGGGCGCGCGGCTTGGGTTGATCCAGCCCCAGGCGCCGCTGATGCACCGCGACCTCGTGACGCAGCAGTCCGGCCACGTCTTCCGGGCGGATGTGCTCGGCGATCAGGTACACGGTCCCGGTTTCCGGGTCTACCGCGCCGCCGACCCGCTGGCCGGGGGGAATCTGAATCCGGCCTTGCGACCGGCGTACCGCGTCCTGCTGGGTAGCGACCAGCGCCAGCGAGCCGGCGTCTATCAGGTCTTGTACGATCCGGTCACCGGCAATGGCTTCCAGCGAGGCGCGCACCGAGGCGGGGGTGGCGGCAATGGCAAAGCGTTGGGGCGGGGTGGTGGGAGTTGCTTGCGCGATGCGCTGGGCCTGTTCCTGATGTTCGATGCGCCGCGCTTCGGCTTCCGCCACCAAGCGGTCATCCGCCGGAATCGGCATCTTGGCTTCGGTCATCTCCTGTTCGAGCGCCGCGCGGTCGGCAATGGCCCGGCCCAATTCCGCTTCTTGCGGGAATGGAGCGCCGATTTGGGCCATCGTGCGTCGTAAGTCTTCTTGCGCGATCCGAATTTCGTCTTCGTAACTGCGGCGGGTTTGACCGCTACTGCTCATTTTGTTCAGCGCACTACCGAGGTCGTAGCCGCTTTGTGCGAGAGGGAATTCAGTTTCGACATCCGAACCCACGTGTTTCCGAATCCAAAATTCCTCGCTGGGAACCGTGACGACCAATTTCAATTCTTTGGTATCGTATTGGCCCGCCGCCTTGCCTTGCAGAACGATTGGGAATCGCCCGTTGAGCTTGCCTAACTGAATGGGGCGCTGCGCCAGTTGCGCCAGCGCGCCTTCATCCTGAAGCTTCGGCAAGCGCCGATTGACTTCCTGGAACAGGGCTTCGGCAAATTCGTTGCGCTTGGTGTAGGTCTTGCCGTTCAGTTCGCCGGACTCGAAGACCGCCCGTTCAGCGTATTCGCCCAATTCCTCTTCCACCACGCGCCAATGCCGCGCATAGCGGGTTTTCCAGTCCAGACTGTTTTCCAGGTCCCGCTGCCGGCCATGCAACGCCGCCTGATTTTGCTGATGCGCGGCGCGCAGGGTTTCCAGCTTGCGAATGGTGTTGGTCAGGTCGGCCAGTTGTTTGAAACGCGGGTCGCCCGCTACGGCGGCGGTGGCCTGTTCGTACACCGAAGCCGCCGACACGTCTTCAATGCTGTCAATCGTGCTGTCGCCCGACAAGGCCGCTTCGATAAAGCGCATCTTGCGCGCCAGCAGCCCCCATTGCGCCGCCTCATACGTGCCTTTGGTGCCGTACAGCTTGATCCGAATCGTGGGGTTCTGGTTGCCTTGCCGCAGAATGCGCCCGAACGGCTGCTCGACCAGCGCCGGATACCAGGGCGGATCCAGGTAGTGCAAGACTTCCAGCCGATTTTGTACGTTGACGCCCGTGCCCATTTTCTTGGCCGACCCCAGCAGGATGCGCACCTTACCGGCGCGAACATCGCGGAAGACCCGCTCTTTATTGGCGGCGGTTTTGGCGTCATCGAACCAGGCGACTTGATCCAGCGGAATCCCGGCTTGCTTAAGCCGCCGATTCACCCAGGCGCGCGCATCGAATCCGCGCCGGTTTAACACCCCTTCGCCGAAGCCCACGTTGTAAAACACGATTTGGGTACTGCCCGGCAACACCATCGGCTGCCCGTCGCGGTCTCGATAAATCTGGTCTGCCCCCGCGCGATAGTCCGTGATGATTTCGTCAATCATCCGGTTGAGCTTGGAATGGGGGTCGCTGGGCAAGGCTGGGTTGGTAAAGCGCAAATCAATGGACGCCAGCAGAGCATCGTTATTGATCGCCATGATCGGGTCTGGATTACCCGGTTCCTCACGAGAGGGTTTGAATCTCCGCGATTGCTCCAGGCGCGGCGCCAGCACCTGCTGCATGTAGGTATTCAGGTCCGGCGACTTGTCTGCTTCCAGCATCGCCGGGGCGCCGCCTTCGATCTGGGGGATGTTCTTGACCACCGACCGTAACTGGGTGCCGGTCAAAATATCCATGAAGGACCGCACCTGCGCCATCAGCGCCGGCACGTTGTTGAACTTGGAGAACCGCGAAACCGGTTTCAATACCCCCGTGGCGTCCGGCTCGTATTCCATCACCTCTTCGCCGAACATCGCCGCCCAGGCATCGAAGGTATGGACGTTCAGTTGCCGCAAACTGGCTTCATCGAAAAAGCGCATCACGGTAAACAGTTCGCCCATCGTATTCGTGACCGGGGTCCCGGAGGCGAACACAAATGACCGTCCTGGATGCTGCGCTTCCAGCCAGCGGGTCTTGACGTACAAATCCAGCGCCTGCCAGGAGCCTTTCGGATCAATACCCTTGATTTGCAGCCCGGTGGTGAAATCCAGCTTGCGCGCTTCGTGGGCTTCGTCGTAGAACACGAAATCGGCGCCCAGGTCTTCAAAGCGAATGGACGTGCCGCTCCGGTCGCCACTGCCGATCATTTTGTCAAACCGCTGCTGGGCCTGTTCGTATTGCTGTTCCAGCCGGGACCGCAAAATGCGGGTGTCCTGCCCGGCCCCCAGTTCGGCAATCGCTTCCTGGATGTCGTTCAGGATTTGGCGGCGTACCGGGGCCAGGGTTTCTTCCCGCATTCCGATCAGCTTCATCGAACTGTGGGTGAGGATGATGGCGTCGGGATTGTTGAGCGCCGCTTGCGCCAGGAACCGTCTGCGGTTGTCGCCGGTAAAGTTTTTGCCGCTGGCCACCATGATGTTCGCGGTGGGGTAGGCGTCCATGAACTCGGACGCGAACTGCTCCAGCATGTGATTGGGCACCACGTACATCGGGCGCCGAATCAGTCCCAACCGCCGTTGCTCCATACCGGCCACAATCTGTTCCAGGGTTTTACCGGCCCCGACCGCGTGCGCCAAATAAGTATTGCCGGTTTGGATAATGCGCCAGATCGCCCGTTTTTGATGGGGGTGCAGGACATACCGCAGCGACAAGCCCGGCAGGGTCAGATGGGAACCGTCAAACTTGCGTCCCGCCAACCGGTTGAACCGGTCGTTGTAGGTATTGACCAAATCCAGCGCCCGCACGCCGTCGCGCCAGACCCAGGCTTTGAACTGCTCGCCGATCTGCTTCGCCAGTTCGTTCGCCCGCAGCGTCAGTTCGGTGTTGGTGACTGTGGCTTTGCTGCCGTCGGGATTGCGCACGGTGTCGCTGATCGTGATGCGGGTATTGCGCAACGCCGCCTGCAACACCTCGTAGGGCGATAGCTGGTTGAGCACCCCATAGGGATGCGCCACCGCCCGTTCATTGCGGCGTCCGCTGGTATCTTCCGACCGGACTTGCCAGGTGGTCGTCAGCGGGTCAAACGTCACTCGCGCCGGCAGTTCCAGCGCCTCGCGCGCAAACTGCTCGATGTAGCGCGGTTCGATCCAGCCCGCGCCGATCTTGACCGTGATGCTTCCGATTCCTTTGGGCATCGGTTGTACATCGCGGAGCGCCTCGACGTTGCGTTGCAGCGCTGGGTTGAGGCGGGCCGCCAGTTCAGCCTCGGCCAGTTTGGTCACTACGTCGCCGGACAGGTACTCGTCGGCTAACTGCCATTCGCCCGCTGGCGTTTGGTAGACCAGCGTGCCCAGCCGGGCCAGCGTCTCGTCGCGGTCGAGGTCCAGTTCGCCGGCCACGTCCGCCAAATCCAGATAGCCCTTGCGATCCAGCGACACCGCCAGCGCGTCTTGAGGGGTGGCGACGGTCCGGGCTTGGGGCGGGCGAATGGTGCGCCCCTTCAGGAACGGGGCTTTAACGATGTCGCCCTGTTCGTTGATGTTTTCCAGGGCGTAGGCAACCGAACTGTCGCTGTCCAGTTCCAACAGTCGTTTGTTTTGGAAGGTTCGGCTTTCGCTGAGCAGGTCATTGTCTTCGCTGATGCGTTCCGCCAGCTTGTCCCGAATCGCCGCCGGCAACGCCGCCTGATCACTCAGTGCCTGCGCAATCGCGCGTTTGGTCTCCGGCGTCATCTTCTCCCAGGCTTGGAAGGGAATCTTGGCCGCATCAAACACCCAGCGCCGCTCTTCGACGGTCAACGCCGCCCAGGTCTCCTTGACTTCGGGCGCGACCCGCTGTTGCACGGTATAGGCCAGCAGCGGCCCGTGCTGGGCGCGGAACGCATCGTAACGGGCATTGAGGGCGGCCAGTTCCTGTTCCCAGGCGCCGTCTTCCCATTGACTTAGCTTGGTGGCGCGTACCTGCTGCAACAGCCCCAGATAGTCCTGGACGAACGGCAGTTGTTTGGGCTTCAGCCAGGGCGCAACTTCGCTCAGGGGCCGCCCAGCGCCGTTCTCGACCCGCATCAGCGTGCCGTTATCGGCCAGGTACAACGCTCCTTCCCGATTGGTCTTGGGTGCGAAATCGCGCTGGGCGGTCACGGTGCGCACCGTTTCCGGGTCTTGCAGCACCGGGCTGTAGAGATTGCGCGGCAACGTTTCGACCGCCTTGGCGAACTGGGCTTCCAGTTCGGCGGGTGAGTCGTCGTAGGACACCACGGTAAAGTCGCCCGGATGCAGGCCAGAGATGTACCGGTTCAGATCGTCCCGGTTGCCGCTCAGGCGCGGTTGGCCCAGGATCATTTCGGGGTGGGCGACAAAGTATTCGTTGACCGCCACGGGACCATCGGCGGTCGTGAGCGTGTCCAGCCCGGTCCAAGAGGCGCCTGCGGGCGCGTCAAGCGGTTGGCGCTTGCGCAGGAAGATCACATCGGTGACGACTTCGGTGCCGGCATTGGCGCTGAACGCCGTTTGCGGCAACCGGATCGCGCCCAGAAAATCGGCCCGCTCGGCCAGATAGGTGCGCGCCTTGTCGTTCTGCTTGTCCAGGGTGTGCCGGCTGGTGATGAACACCACCAGCCCACCGGGCCGTACCCGGTCCATGGACTTGGCAAAGAAATAATCGTGCAGCGAGAACCGCCGCGCGGCGTATTCAGGATCGGATTCGATGATGGTGCGGCTGAAGGGCGGATTGCCAATCGCCACGTCAAAGTAATCGCGGGGCAGCGACTGCCTGGTGAAATCGGCTTGATTGATGGTCTGGCGCGGCGACAGCAGCTTGGCGATGCGCGCGGTAGGACCGTCCATCTCGACGCCGACATACTGACTGGCGCGGTAAATCCCTTCCGGCATGGCCAGGGCAAAACTGCCAATGCCCATGCCCGGCTCCAGTACCTTGCCGCCACCAAAGCCGAACTGTTCCATCGCCCGCCAAATCGAGCGGATGATGGATTCGCTGGTGTAGTGGGCGTACTGAGTGGAGCGCAGCAGGGTTTCCTGATCGTCGGGCGTCAGGGCGCGTTCCAGGCGTTCGGCGACGGCGATCCACCGCTTTTGTTCGGCGGCACTGATGCCGGTGGTTTGCAGATAGCGGCGGGTGATGGCAGGACGGATGCGGCGATTGGCGTCCGGGTCTTGCGTCAGTTCTTCCGGCGTTGCTGGCGGGAACAGTTTGTTGCGGATTTCGCCCGCGCCAAAGCCCACATACTTGACCAGCAGGGCTTGTTCGTCGGGGGTGGCAGGGCGGCCCTCGTTTTCGATGCGGGCCGCCAGTTCGAGAATGTCGGCGTTGCGTTGCGCAGTCGCCAGCCACGAGCCTTCGCGGGTCAATCCTCCCAGGGGGAGTCGGTAATCGCTTCGCTCAGTGGGCGGAATTCCAGGAAGTCCGCCAGGATTTGGTGCCACAACGCCAGGCTCTGGGTCTGGATCCAGGCCGCCGCGTCCCCTTCCGGCTGGGTTTGCTGAAAGCGCAGCATTCCCTCGATCACCGCGTCCTTGCCCTCGAAGTACGCCTCCTCCATTTCCTCGGCCCGATTCTGAAGAAAGGTCGGGAGTTCCTGGCTCTGGTGCAGGCGCTGATACCGCTCCGGGTCTTGATCCTGCAACGCCAGGTCTATTGTCCGCAGCAGTTGCGGTCGTGACGGTGGGATTAACATGGCTTTCCTCCTTTAATGCAGGAGATTCCGTAGAGAGTATACCATAATTCGGGGTTATTGGCGCCGCTTCCTGCGGCATTGCGCCGACGCGGGCTACCAATTCCCAATCGGGCTTGGCCGACGCCAGATTGATAGCGGAAACTTCAGTGCCGTCCTCAAAATACACGCGATGCTCATTCAGCCAGGCTACCGTCTTGTTCTGGCCCTTGATCCTGAACGTATCGCCGGGCCAAATCTCCCACTTCTCGGAGTAATCCAAGTCATTCGACCGCGTCAATCCCGTCTTGTCGAAGCCCGGATAATGGCGGACGCCTTCATAAAACGAGCGCAGGAACGGACGCGCCGCTTCGCCGAGGTCGCTAATCATCGCTTTGGCGTAATCGGCAAACGCCCGCGCGCCGGCTTCCATGTGATAGCCGGCCAGGGTGATGCCGGCCTGAATCAGTTCCGGATCCAGCCCCGCGTTCAGTTGCCCCAGCTTGCGCTTGAGCAACTCGCGCGCCTTGGCGGCAGCGTCTTCGGTAAAGATGGTGTTGCCCTTGCCGTAGTCTGCAGGACGGGCTGGTGGAGCCGCAGGCGTCGGGGCCGGGGTCGCTGCGCCCACGGGCAGCTCAATCGCCGTTACTCCAGGCCCAGCCGGTCTGGCTTGGGCGGGGCCAATGGGCGTTTCGACGGTAGTGGGGGCGGCGGGGACCGTCGCCGCCGTCTGCCGCATCGTCTTGGCGGTGGCGATGAGTTGGCGTGTCATCCGCTCGGCGTAGTCGGCGTTCTGCCAGTCCTCGTAAATTCGGTTGACAGTCGCCCCGATGTCGGCGTTGGGATTCTCGTCGAGCTGCTCTACCATCCATTGCGCCAACAGAGTGCCGATTTCTTTGCGAACTAAATCAACTTCAACCATCAACTGATTGGTGTCGTTGGCCAGCATGTGACGCATCGGCACTTGGCTCAACAACTGGTCAAACAGCAATTCTTCGACTTCGGTGATTTGCTGGGCTTCGGTGAGCGGGGCGGGAGCGGGCTGTTGGGTTAATCCATACCGCCGCTCAGTAGCCGCAATAAACGCGCGCGTGTCCTGGATTTCCTGGAATAGCTTATCCGCCTGATCGGCTAAATTCTTCGACCGCTTCATCAGCGCCGCATTGGCGACCTGCCGAGGTTTGCCGTCCGGGCGCGTTCCCGCATCCTGTAATGCTTTGTCGGATTCGGCGCGTACTGTATTCCATCCAGTGATTTGTTCTTGCAGTTGCTTTTGCGCGGCTGCGATGACGGCTTGTGGGTCTTTTTCGCGGCGCTGACCTTTTAGCGTCGCTTCCCAGCGTTGCACCAGCGCCTCATCGAGCGGCCCTAACGGCGATTCTTGGGCAACGGGTTCAGCGGGCGCGGGAGTGGGGGCAGGACGAGGCGCCGGCACGGGTCCCTTGGCCGCCAGCACGTTCTTCATCCAGTCGGTCAGTTCGTTTTCCCACTCGACAATCGCCTTGCCTTCTTTACTGATCCCGGCCAGTTCAACCAACCGATCTCGAATCGCGCCGACGCCCGAATTGGCGATGGTGGCTTTCTGGCCGGTACCATCCAGGAGATTCTGGTAAAGATCGCGCCGCAACTCTTTGTTGTGCGGCCCCGCCAGCCGCCACGCATCCCCATAGTATTGTTCGGAGATCACCTTGATCGCGGCTTTTTGCAGCAGGGTGAGCGCGGGTGTTGGTGCGGGCTCGGATTCGACCCCAGACCCCGATCCTACCTCAGCCGCCTGATGCTCTTGCTGGATGATGCCTTGCAGGTAGGCCAGCGCATTCTGCGGATCCAATCCCGAAACGCTGCCGTCCATGGGCTTCCATTCCCGGTCGTTGGGCGCTTGCGAGTAGAACTTGTACCAGCGCCCTCCCTTTTTCTTCTCAGCCTTGAACTGATAACCGTCCGGGGCTGTCAGCGGGGTCTGGAGGGTGATTTCGGCCAGGGTGTCTTGAGCCTCAGCCAGTCTCTTTTCCAGTTCGACGATGCCCTTCTGGACGCCGACGTGATACCGCCCGCCCGGCATGTACTCCGGGATTTCGGCGCGGCTCTTTTGCCACAAGGCCAGTTCCGCCTTGAGGCCGGCCACCTGCTGCCGCGCGGTCTCTAGCGTTCCGTCGTCCGCGCCGAACCGCTCCAGCGCCTGGGCGATGTCCTCGAAGATCGGCGTGTCCTGCTGGCGGCTTTGCCAGTCCTGCTTGGTCATGCGCTCCAGCGTCGCGCCGGTATCGCTTTGGCGGCGTTGCAGCCCTTCCCGGCTGATGGACCAGTCCACCACCACGCCATCCGCATCCTTCGCTACCCAGACCGGAGCGCGGGTGTCGGCGGTGGTAAAATAGCGGTCCAGCGTCGCCTGATTGCGTTCGGCGCTGGCGCGCACCACCAGCCGGGCGTTGGCCTGTTCGATAGCATCCAGGAAGTCGTACAGGGTAGCGTCCTCGCCTACCCGGTACAGCACGAGGCTTTCCAGGTCGCGCTCGTTTTTGCCGCGACCCAGATAGACCGGGCCGGCAGGCGCGTACAGCGTCTGGTCTTGGCTCTCGATGTCGTCCACGCGCACAGCGCGGATCAAAACCGAGTGGGCGCGCTCAGGCTCGCCGGCCAGGGACACCCGCCAATTGCCATCGGCGGTGTCGTCGGTTTCAGTGTCCGCCGCGCGTTGAGGATCAGCCGCCTCCCGGTAGGTCGGAACGATTTGCAGGTCTTCGGCCAGCCGGCCCGGTTCCAGGCCGGGGAAGCGCAACCCCAGCGCCGCATCCCGTTCGACCAGCAACTGCTGGGCGCGGTCGCGGTTGACGCTCAGCCGGGTAAAGATCAGGCTGGGGTCTTCAGGATCAACCTGTTCTTCGACCGCCTCAATCAGCCCGGCGTCTTCGTCAATAGTGACGATGCGCCCGGCGTCGGCGAGGGCTTCGACGGTGCGGCGGGGCGAGCGGGGGGCTGATAGCGCAAGGCGACGGCCCGCGCCTTGGCCTGGGCGTACTCCGAGGGCGCTCCCTGCTTCAGTAGATGGTTCTCGATTTGCTTCGTTAGGCTCATTGGGGGATTCCGGGGTCGGGGAAGGAGTTACGGGCGAAGCCGGCGTTATCGCTTTGGGCGCTAAATCGGGGTAGTCGTCGAGAACAGCTTGAGGGACAGGCTTGCCGTCGCGGATGGCGCTGACAATATAGTTTCTCCGAATTTTTCTGAGAAATTCAGCCGATTTTTCTCTAAACGTTTTTTCCGTAACATCCGATGTCAGAATGATTCGTTCGCCTGATGGCGTTTCTGCATTTTTGCTCTTTCCTGAACGGTAAAATCGAGTCGCGGCGTTCCATTCCTCTTGCGTCATCGCCGGCGTTCCGTCGGGGTGCGATCCCTGGAGCGTGGAGCGCACTGCCTTGAACTCCGCCGCCGTTAGGGACGGCAGGCCAGCACGGGCGCGGAGGGTATTCACTTCGGACAGTTGCAAGAGTTCGTCGGGCGACAGCCCCATCTGGGCGGCCAGTTGTGCCCGCCGAATCCCCTGCTGGCGTTGCTGCTCCAGTCGCTGTTGATCCTGCTGGAATCGGCGCTCTTCGCTGGCTTGCTGCTGCTGTTCCCGGAAGGCGGTTTCCCGATCCAGGATCGCTTGCTGGCGCTGTTGCCAATCCGGCGCTACGTCGGATTGAGCGGCCTGTTGCCGGTTTTGCGCATCCAGTTGCAGGGCCAGATCATGAATCCGCTGCTGGTCGGCAGATCTGGGGACCCACTGCCCGGCCTTATTGCGGACCCACTCCCGCCCCTGATCGTCGGTGACTTCATTGGCGGATGCTTGGCCTGGGGCAAACCGCCAATCCTCATCGAACGCTTTTTTGCGCGCCTGCTCCGCTTGCGCGGTCAGCGTCTCGATCTTCTGGCGCAGCAGCGCCCGATTGGCGACCAGGCGTTGATAGTCATCCGCCTCGGTAGCGCCAATCTGTTGCCGATACGCGATCCGCGCATCCGCCTGATCCAGCGCCCCTTGCAGCGCCGGCAACCACTGCGGGCCGCGCGATTTGTCATTCAGCCAGGTCGAAACATCCTTGCGCGTCAGCGCCGCCTCGACTTCCTTGACCTTGGGGGTTTCGATCTGACTGAGGGTCTGGTTGCGTTGTTGCCAGCCCTCGGTTTGTCGGTTTTCCTGTTCCGCGCGCAAATGGCCCAGCGCCGTCGTCAGCGCCGCCCGTTGCGGCGCCGCGAGATTGAACGGTATGGCGGGATCGGCGTCCAGGCGCAGCAGGGTTTGGCCGCGCTCCAGCAGCCGGGGCAACTGGTCGTCGGCCAGCGTCGCCCGCTGATATTCAGGGCTGAGAAACTGTTGCGCGTTGCCGTTGATCCGGGTCACGCTGTCCAGCAGTGCGCGTGCCCGATCCGCGCCGTCCGGGCCAGTGACTTCACTCGCTAAATCGGCGGCAGACCGGCGCTGGTGCAATTCGCCGCTGTAGGTGCGGGCGGCGTCCAGCAGCGACCGGATTTCCGGTTCCAGTTCGGGCTGATTGGCGCGCGCTAGCAGGGTTGCCGCATCCACCGCCACCTGGCCGGCCTGCGCCATTTCGGCGTCGTTCAACTGATTCAGCTTGTCGGGCGCACTCATCCCGACCAGGGTGTTGCGGGTGCGGGGCGCGAACAGCGTACCAAACGCAGCCTCCTGGAGAACCCGGCTTTGCTCATCGGCGGGCAGGTCGACCAAGGCTTCGGGGGCCGTAGCCGCCGCATAGTCGCCGAACGCTTGCCGCAGCGCATCGCCATTGGCGCGCGCCTGCTGATCGCCGTTAAGCCGCCCCATCGCTGCGGTGAGCCGGTCGCGCAAGGCGGGCGGGAGCTTGGGCGTGGCGATGACTTGCTGGGTTTGCTGGATCGCGGTATCGAGGTCCGCATCCGTCAACCCGGCCAGCGATAACTGGTCGAGGCGCTTGGCAGCATATTCGCCGGTGGCGCCGGCTTGCTGGCCTTCCAACCGGGTATTTTGCAGGACGTTGACGCCGCCTAACCCCAAGCCCATCAGAAAACCGGCAGCGCCGGCTTGGCCCGCTGCTTCCGGGAGGCCCTCCCACAGGGATTTGTCCATGCCCGCGAACCGCTCGCCCACATTCGAGCCGAATTGTTCACTGGGTTCTTGCAGGGCTTCTTCCAGTCCTTCCTTGCCGCCCGCAACCAGTGCCGGCGTAATCCCCTTGGGGAGTTGCCCCAGAAACGCCCGCGTTTCCAGCGGTGCCGTAATCCGGCCCGCCAGCGCCGACAGAGGTCCCGCGATGGCCGCTGCGGGATACCCGGCCTGGCGCGCCAGTTCCGCCCGCGCGCCCCGATCACCCAGGGTCTTGGCTAACTCGACGTATTGCTCGTTCTTGAACAGGTCCTCGATGGGCGCATTCAGGATCGCATCCGCTGCTTGCTGACTGCTAAACCCGGAACCCAGCACGCCTGATGCCAGAATGTTCGCCCGTTCGGCGGCTCGAATCCCTGCATCACGAACCGCCTGGCCGGTCAGCCCCGCCGCTTTGGCCGCCGCTTCAGCCTTGGCTGCTGTGCCGATCGTGCCCAGGCCCAGCGTGGCGATCATCGGGACTTGTTCAGTAGCGAACTGCCCCAACAACATCGGATTGGTCAGGGTTTCCTTGGCGCCGGTGACGAATTTATCCAGCGCCCCCGATACGCCGCCCTGCGTTCCGGTTTCTTGCAGCGTGCGTGCGAATTGCTGGCGCTGTTGGCGCAGCGGGGCCGATTCCATCCCTTCGATGGCTTGTCCGATTTCTCGATTCGCTTCCTGGAGGGTATAGCCTTCGCCGCGACCGCCGAGCAGCGAATCCGCCAAACTGCCACCGGCTTTGGTCAGTGCCGAGACGCCACCGAACGTGGCCAGATCGGCCAGATTGGCCATGCCCTGCGTGATGCCAGTCGCGCCGCGCGCCAACCCGGCCAGTACGTCGCCGCCTACTTCTCCCCAGGTGCGCGAACGATTGGCATCTTCTGGTACTGCCGGCGCCGCTATGACAGGGGGCGGATTCGCGGCAGCGGCTTTGGCTTGGCGGTAGCTGTCCAGCGTCGACAGGATGGACGGTTCGGCGGACGTGGGCGTGGGGCGGAGCAATTCGGCCAGTTGGGCCTGGCGGGCTTGTCGCTCCAGGGTCGCGGTATCCAGCAGGGTTGGAGCCGATTCAGCAACCGCCGATTCATCGGACGGGGCATCCCACCAATTCGCCATGGTCAAATCCTGTCTATCGTGTCAAACGGACTGCGATCACCGCAGGCCTGATGATGATTATTTGGCGGCAGCTTGCGCTTTTATCAGTGCCTCTGTCGCCGCCAGCGCATCGTCTTGATTACTCGACGGTTGCAGGTACTGCAATACCGTCCGGATATTTATGGCTTCTGGCGAATTTTGGGGTAACTGCGATAACCGATCCGCTAAACGCAAAATAGCCTCATTTTTTTCAGCGGTTGATAATCCCGCCATTTCTTTTTTGACGCGATCCGCTTCGGTTCTTGCCCGATATGCGCTAATCGAAATTTCGTTATCTTTTTGCGTGGCAGCACGGCTTGCTTGCTGGGCCTCTTGCTCGGCCTTGAGCCGCGCTCCGGCCAAGCTCGCATCTGCCGTGTATTTGTGGCCGGCCAGCCCGACATCCGCGCCATACTTGGACGCCTCTTGCTGAGCGCGCGCCTGAGCCAGTTGCCCGGTCAGGCTGTTCGCGGCCTGCTGTTGTTCGGCGTTGAGCTTGGCGGTTGCCGCGCCGGGGGCGAGCAGCCCGGTGGCCGCATCAATCATCGCGGCAGCGCGGCGTTTTGCGCCCAATCCTTTCTGGTTGGCAGCGTCTTTCAGCAGCCCCTCGTACCGCGCCTGGCGCATCTGGGAGTCCCCAAACGAATCACCGGGACGCGCCCACATATCCACTGAGGCGGGCGCGGCGGGCAATGCGGAACCGGAAGCGCCACCCCAGCCATAGGCTTCGTTGCGGGATTTCACGGCTTCGTACTGGCGATTGAGCGCCGCCACGTTGCCCTCGACGGTCCCGCCGTTGCCTTGATCGGGTTGCGACACGGTTCCGCCGCCGACGCGCTGATCGGGGCCGGTGACCGACAGTGTGCCCTGTTGGCCTTTGGGGCCGAACACGGTGTAGTCGGTCTGGTAAATTGGGACATTGGATCCGCCCGTGGTGACGGGTCCGGTAACACCATTCCCGGACATAATCCGCTGGGACCCCATTAGCGGCGGCGGGGGCGCCGTTCCTTGCGACGGCTCAAAGGGCTGGCCGGTCGTGTACGACTGAGTGCCGATGGGGCGGGAGGGGGCCGCGACTACAGCTTGTGGGCCGATGCCGGGGCCTGGGCCATTGGCTAGAATCTTCCCGCCGACTTGCTGCGCGTAGACGCCAGCATCACGAGCGCCGGGTTGCAGCATCACGCTCTTGGCGGGAGTAGGATTGCGATTTTGCAGAGCTTGTTTAGTCTGTTCCCATTCGCCGGGCTGCGCCAAGTCTTGCCAACTGCCACCAGGAATGAGTGAGGGAAAGGAGGGTACGGCGGGCGGCGTTACCGAACCTGGCGATGTGGCCACGCCCGTCGTCACAGCTCCAGTCTGCGCTTTTGGCGATGGCGTAGGGGTTGCTGTCGGCCCCATCATTGAAGGAGGTCTAGGCGGCGGCGTTCCTCCCGATTTTTTTAGCTGATCCTCTAACGCGATATAACGCTGCCTATCATCCGCGCTAACCGATGATGGCGCAGGCGGGGCCGCAGATGGTATTGGTGTTGAAACCACCTGTCCGGTTGGCGATAATGGGGTAGGTTTCGGAGAAGGCGGAACGAGTGCTTCTTGTTCTTTTCCGGAAAGTCCCCGCCCGGTAAACAGGTTTTGCGCTCTGGTACGTTCGGCTGGCGGGATCGTTTGGATTCGCTGAATCGCGTCAATCGCTTGGGGGAGTAATCCCCGATTCCAATCAAATTCTCCGTCACTTTCTTCGTCTGGAGAAGCAGGAGTTCCCTCCGCAAACCTCGGCAACCCTTCCCACTGTTTTTGACTGATCAACCCGCCCGCCGCCATCCCCGGCGCATACTCCCGGTCAAACCGTCCACTTGCCACGTCCAGCGGATCGGCCTTGGCTTGCGCGGCCTTTCGCGCCTCATCGGCCTGTTTCGCGGGGTCGTTGGCTTGCAGGGCCTTGGCCAGGGTCGTCGCAAAATCATCAGCGGGCTTGGCGGGTGGCGCGGCAGAACCTTCGCGCATCGTGCGCATCGCCTCAGCCCCGGCATTCATCCGGTTGGCCAGTGACATGTCGTTGCCATACGAGTTCAGTGAACCGGGCGGCGTTGCGGCTGGAGAACCGCCCAGTTTGATCCCGGTATTTGTACCGCCAATCGCATCACCGAACGAGGGGGCGGATGCTGTTGGGAGGCCGGATGGATAAAACGTGGTAGACGTGGGTTCTTCGCTCTGGAAATTCAGCCCGCCCGAAATCGGCCCGCCCAGCGCCAGCTTGGGCGTCTTCGCCAGTGCCGCGCGCCGGATCGCCTCCAGATTCTCGACACCGACCTGATCCACGGCCACCTTGGGCAGGACGTACTCGCCGTTCGAGAGCCGCGCCAGGATGCTGTCACTGGTCGGGGTGCCAGGGCCGCGTACTGGGCCGCCCGTCAGATAGTCGTGCAGGGATCGTTGCATGGGACTGCTCCGTCAAATGCAAATTTAAAATTTCCGTGGCAATCTTTAACTACGGCGCAATCCAAAATCTTTTGCCTTGATTTTCACCATGCGCCCATCATCGTGATGCCATACAACTCCTTCAATGCCCGCCGTCTCCAACCATTTACGCAATTCGCCAAATGTGCGCGGCGCATCTACTGGATGCGTTCCATGGGGAATTAAAACATGCCTGTCGAAATTTTCGACATTGCTTTGTATCTTTGGGCCGCATAATTCATACGTACCATTTGGCTCAGTTCCAGTAAATGCTTCCCGGTGATACTTGTCTTCTGGCCCATCGCTAACAGGACGCCATCCTTGTTGCTTCCCTGTGATTTCATCAACGGTATTTGCCGGCTCAAAATAAACAGGCGGGGTCTTGCCAGGATGTACTTCATAACGCTTAAACAACCGCCCATTGCGTACCATGCAACATGTTCCGTCCCATTTGCGCGTTGCCTTACCTTCTCCAGCAATTACCCATTCCGCTCCATGGGCAATTTCATCTTTAACCAGACGGTCTCCGTCATAGTTACGGCAGAACAAACTAATAATCTTTTTCATGTCCATTTCTCCATTTGCCACGCTCACCGTGCCAGCCAGGTCCGGGGCGTGATCGCTTCCGGGTTATCCGCCCAGCGGGCGTCCGCCTCCTGATTCAGGAAGCTGCGCGGCGGGCCGGCATAGCGGGTGAATTCCGCTTCGCACTGCGCCGCCAGTTGCGGCGAATGAGTGTCCGCATCGCGCTTGAGATAGGCTCGCGCACACACCCCGGCAACCAGCGCGTCAAACGCATGATCGGGAATATCCGCAAGAGCGGTCAGTGCCGCCACGGCCAGCAGGCTGAACGCGCAGACGCCGTTGAAATCCGTGGTCGGCGTCACTGTGAACGCGCCGGTCGTGGTCGCGGTCAGGGTCAACGTACTGCTGGCAGTGATGCCGGTCACGGTCTGGCCGCCTACGGCGACGGTGCAACTGCCCGCCGTGCACCCGGTCACGGTCAGCGTCAACCGATAGGCCGTGCTGGCGGTGATCGTGGCGGAATGGCTCAGGGCCGCTGTGCCGCTGCTGTGGGTGAACGTATCGTCGGGCGACTCCGCCCAGCCCGTGCCCACCGTCCAACCCGCCGACGTGAGTAACTCCGCGCCGGTGGTGGATTGATGCGCCAGCGTCGTCCAGTCTACCTCGGTCAAAAAGGTGCGCCGGACCACCAGATAGAGCGTATCCAGGTAATCGGCGGAGGGCGTCGGGTAGACCGTCAAATACCCGTGTTTCTCATCCAGCAGATAATGCGTCGGGTAGTTGTCCGCGCTGGAGCGCCAGTCATCCGCCAGCAGTTCGCGCTGATGGCGATGCCATTTGGCGACCGCTTGCATTTCAGGCACGGTCGCTTTGGCGAGCGGTTCACCGTCCGAGGCGCGGATCACGGATTCAATCCGAACAATCTCTGCTGGCACCGCATACTGGCGCGTTCCCGCCACCAGCGTCATCGTATACCGGGCGCGGGTATCGTCCAGCAGCGGCTGCCGCTGGCCCAGGTCACGCAGGGTCTGGTGCAGATACCGGGTGAGTTCAGTATTGCGCCATAAACACCCGGCATCGCTGTATTGCCAGTAGGCATAGTACCCCGCTGGCGTCGTGCCGGTATCACCGCCGTAATCGTCCAGCCGGTCGCGAGCCGCAGCGATGACCTCCAGCGCATAGACGGCCATGAGGGATGCTCAATTCAGCCGGGTAAAGGGATAGGCCGGGACCTGACTGGGCACCAGCACTTCTTTCCCGTCCACAACGGCCTTGTGGTACACGGTCTGAATCGCGTCTTCCAGATTTTTCATGACCGGCTCCGGCACTTCGACCTCGACGCCGCGTTTGATCTGGAACCCGACGCCGTTCACGCCGACATACACGTCATCGCTTTCCGGCCCCGCCCCGGTACGATGGATCTTGATCTTCACCTTGGGCGCTTTGCGCAGCACCTCATGAGGGTCCCTTTCGTCCACGTCGGGCCGGGCATTGAGCAGCACGCCCTTGTCGGGCGCAGTCGGTACAGTTTGTGATGTTGCCATGGAACCTCCAAAATTAGTCATGATTTAGTGCGATCGTGCCCGTAGCCGCAGCGGCGGTAAACCGCAATGCGTACATCGGGCCAGCCATGACCGCCACAGTTGCTACCGCCACGGTGCCGTCCGGCCAGGCGGTCCAGTCGTCATTCGGCTCAACCTGATACTCCACCAACAACGTTCCGCCGGCGCCTGGTTTAGCCCGTATAGTGATCGGCCAGGGCAGTTTGTCGTTGTTGCCGGGGTACAGCGCAACCGCTTCCGCCGCCGTCACGGACACCAGCTTATGGGTGGCGGTCGCGTCAAATCCAATCCGAATCGTCATCAGCAGGGCCTCGTCCCGCCCTGGGCGATGAGGCGCAGGGCGGGAGTGGGATTACAGAGTGGCCGGGGCCAGCGACACATCCACGTAGGTCGTGGTGACGTTGGCGGCGTTGAGCGCCGTGGTGCCCAGCGTAAAATTACTACCGCTGGCGTTGGCGACTTTGAGGGCCGCAAACGGCGCGTAACTCTCCGGGCAGCCCGGACAGACACAGGTTCCGCCCGTCGCCACCGCCGTACCCTGAATGATTTTGGCGGTGCCCGCCGCATTCAGGACCAACAAATACGCCCGGTCGGTCGCCGTGGCCTGAGCCGTGAGCGTATCCGCTGCGCCCGTTTCGGTGATGCAGCTCAGGGCCGACAGGTCAAACTCGCCGGTCGCGCCCTTTTGATACGTCACCCCGGCAATGGAGAAATTAACCGCCGCCGTTGTTTTGACGTTTTCGTGATTGGTGGCATGTTTGGCGATCTTGCCCTTACTCCAGGCGCGATTGGCCGTTGCATGACGGATCACGGTCGTCGTGGTAGCGAGACTCGTATAGTTGGGCATTAGCCCTCCTTAAACGCTCGCCGGGGCCAGCGACACGTCGTAATAGGTCGCCGTGACGGCGGCTGCCGTAAAATTGGTCGTGCCCAGAGTAAACGTCGCGGTATTCCCGTTCACTACTTTGATGACCCCCAACGGCGCATAGCCATCCGGGCACCCCGGCACCACGCAGGTCCCCGCCGTCGCGACCGCCGTACCCTGAATGACTTTGACGGTGCCCGCCGCATTCAGGACCAACAAATACGCCCGGTCGGTGTTTTTGGCCTGAGCCGTGAGCGTATCCGCTGCGCCCGTTTCGGTGATGCAGCTCAGGGCCGACAGGTCAATCTCGGCGGTGATGGCCAGTTGGTACATCACGCCGGCGATGGAATAATCCACGGCGGCGACGGTCTGGACGTTTTCGACGTTCGCGCCGTGGATCGCCAGCCCGGCCTTGCCGAAACAGCGGTTCGCGGTGGTGTTGCGGATGACGGTGTTAGTAGCCGCCAGAGAGGTGTAATTGGGCATGGCAATAATCCTTACAGCGAAACCGGAGTGACACAGAGGTCGTAATAGCTATCGGTAATCCCCGCTGCGCCCAGCGAGGTTGTGCCAAACGTAAAGGCGGCGCCCGAATTGTTCTCGACCTTGACCGCCCCAAACGGCGCCAGGGTCACCGGGCACTGCGGGCAATAGCAGGTCTCGCCGGTCTCTACCGCGACGCCCTGAATAATCCGCACCGCGCCCGCGCTGGTCAGCGCCAACAGATAGATGCGGTCGGTGTCATCGGCCTGAGCCGAAATCGTAGTGGTGTCGCCGGTATCGGGGTCAATCACCGTCAGCGCCGACAGGTCAATCTCGCCAGCCAGCCCAAACGAATACACAACCCCGTCAATCGAAAAATCAATGCCGGCGGTGGTCTGGACGTTCTCCAGATTTGCGCCGTGGATCGCCAGCCCGGCTTTGCCGTGGCTGCGCGTACCGAGCAGAGACCGCAGGTAAGCGTAGGGGGAATCAGACAAATTCACACTCATGACAAAATCTCCAAGCGCCGGCTCTCCACCGGCGCAAAACAGGGAATCGAATTAGATCGCCGTGACCGCCGCTTCCAAGCACGCGCCCCATGCCTCATTGAGGATGCAGCCGGCCCACCAGGTCTTCCATCCCACGTACCCGCGCTGACCCAACGGGTCCGATTTACTGGGCGTGCCAGGGTTGAGCACGGTCGGTTTGATCATCCCCTTCCCGGCCAGCGGGCAGGTCGCGTAGTACTCCTGGCTGATGTAGATGATCGGGTACACATCGGCTTTTGCGCCACTGGTGGATTTCATGCTGCCCTTGGTGTCGCCGGCATCGGGGTACGGCTCCAGTAACGGGGACAGGATGTAGCGGACGTTTTCAACGCTACCAATTTCTTCCGGGCACAGCGGTTTCCGGCTCCCGTACTGCGCCACCGGAGTGAACGCCGTCCCGGCCACCTGGCGGAGATCGTGTTCAAAATCAGTATGGGCAAACGCAATGTACCCGCCCTCCACCGGGGTCGTGTTGCTGTCCGGCGAACCGCCCAGCATCTGCGTGACCGGGCGGGCGCGATTGGTCCGCAGCGACCGCACGACGGCCCGCTGGTCGGTCAGCGCCCAGACCGTATTCACATCGGTGCGCTGCGTGCCATTGGTATAGAACTTGTTGGTTCCCGCCTTGATGATGCCCCACAGCAGCATTTCTTCGGTTTCCGCCGCTTGCTCCCCGGCCAGCATGACCGCATTGGCCAGCACCGGGTCCTCAGCGAGGTCCTGAATTTTGTCGCTGATCTCGTAAATATCACCGTACTGCTGGAGCAGCACCTCGACATCTTCATACGAAATCTTGTGGCTGGTCGGCGTCACCCCCTCCACCAGTGGGGTCATCGCTGCCGCGAACGGCACCGGGCGGCGGAATTTCGCCCGCTCGGCCTTATTCTTGGGGATGGGGTAGGTGCGGCCAAACTGATTCAGCACCAGCACCGGGCGCGCGTGTTCCAGCATGGTTTTGACCGCCCAGTTGGCGGTCCGCTGGGAAATGTCACCATAGGTCGTAACGGCCATGACTCAAATACCTCACACTGCATTCCGCCTCACGGCGGTAAAAACGAACGGTCTGTCTCTCGACAGTCCAACTCTTTACTTCAACTCAAAATCTAATCGGCGGCCCAGCCGTCCAGCGTATCGCTGAGCGCCGGCGCGCGACTGCTTTTAGCGGGGGTCGCTACCGCGCCGGCCAGCCGCTCCTGTCGCTGGGCGGTCACGTCGCTGGCTTTCTTGCCGGACTCGTAGGCGTCCAGGACTTTCAGCGCCGCGCGGACTCCAGGGGTTTGCGCCGCCGCCTGTTGCTCCGGGTTGGCCTCCAGCCACGCACCAAACCCCGGATCGTCGCGCAGATCACGCCAGGTCGGGCGAGCGGCGTCCATCGCCTCCTCGAAAATCCGGGCGTGCATCGCGGCCATCTGCTGATCGCGGGTCTGTTCCCGCATCGTCAGCATTTTCTCGACCGGCGATGCAATATCGGGGTAGTCGGCTTTGAATTGCTCCCATTCGCTCATTTCCGGGGCCATGCCTGGCGATTCGCCGGGCATCGCGGGCGCGGGTTCAACGGCCCGCTCTTTCGCGGCAGCCAACTGGTTCTCGACTGCTTTAATGCGGTCTTCGATTTCGCTATTGGCCTCTGGCACGACATCCGCCAGCGCCGGCTTCTCAATCGGCGCTTCAGCCGTAGGCGGCTCTGGGGATTCGGTTTCGCCAAACAACCCACTCTCGTCCAGCGCATAACCGCTCATATCCTCGTCCTGATCCATGCGCGGTTCATTCATGTCGTCCATGCCGCCTGGTTTGGCTTTGATTTCGATTTTCATATCAATAAATCTCTCCGGGTTTTAGCATAAAAACAGGTTCCTGTTGCGCGCGTTGAACCGCAGGCAAATCCAAAATCTGTTGCAGTTCGGTCAGTCGGCCTCGTACATACTGCGTCATCGGCCAATCCAACGCCGGACTCGCCAATTCTTCCTGAGCGCGCTGAATCGCGGCAGTAAGGTACAGTTCTACGTCGCGCCAGCTCTCCGAGTCGCGGTCAATCATCAATCAACTCCAGCAGGTCTTTTTTGCACCGCTCTAACAACCACAGCACAGTCCCGCCGTCTGCCAGATTTGTCGCAAAATACTCGTTCCCTTGCGTGTCATAGCCGATAATCACCACCGATTCCAATTGCTCCATCGCGTTGCTGAGGATGCGATCTGGTGGCAAATCCAGTCGGGTGATGCCGTTAAATTGCACGACCTTTCCCATTACAGCCCACTTCCCAGCGTCATTTTCAGTCGGGCTTCGGCATCCAGTTGTTCCGCGCGCAACGCCTCTTTTTCAAACTCCATCTGCCGGTCCTGCTCTTTATCGGCCAGTTTTGCCATTTCGACCCGCTCGCGGGCCGCAATCTCATCGCGTTTCAGTTGGGCCTGCATCGCGGCTTTCTCGGCGTCCAGTTGTTGCTGTTGCTGCGCCATTTGCGCCTGCGGGTCCGGCGCCGGTAGCTGAGCCTGCTGCTGCATGGCCATTTGTTGCTGCTGCATCGCCGTCAACTCGTCATCGGAATAGACCAGTTCATCGGCGGACAACCGCAGCGTTTCCACCAGTTTCCGATAGAGCGCGCTGATTTTCGTCAGCGGCAACAGCGTCGGCGATTGTGCGAGTTGCAGGAGCTGCATCAGCGACTGGGCCTGGGTCTCTTTCACCATCAACGCCGACGAGCCGCGCGCATTTATTTCAAAATCGCCCTTCACATCCTGGAGTTCGCTGTACTGCATGTTGTAGTCGTAGAACCGGCGAATCAGCGTTTTAGTGATTTGATCATCCCAGCGTTTCACCAGCCGTCGCAGTACCGTGTTGGCGGCGTTCATCGCCATGCTCATCCCGCTGGCGGTCTGCTGCGGCATCGAACCCAAATCGCCCTGCATCAAATCAGGAATGTTGGATTCTTTTTCGATCAGCGCCCGTGCTAATTCGATGATGCCCATCAGTTCGGGCTGATTGGATTGGACCTGAAACGCCTCGAACGCCTCGCGCACATTGCGCGTCGGGTCATTCAGCAGCCAGAGTTTTCTCGGCGACAGCGCATAAATCCCGTCAGCGGGTTTAATCACGTGCTGATTGATGACGATCTGGGGGCCAATCGCCAGCGCGGCATTGTCCAGCATCATCCGCCACGCCGCATTGATCGCTGTTTGCGCGCTTCTCAACAAATAGGGCACGCCATAGCCAAATGGCGTGCTATCGTCCTCGACCAGCGAAAACAGCGAATAGACCGTATCCTGCGTATCCAGCGGGTGTAGCTCGACCCGAATGACCCGCGTCCCGACGAACTCGACCATTACCTCTAACCCGATCAGCGGGTCATCGGGCAACGACAGCCCCAGCGCCTCGGCGTCCTCGCGCTCAATCGGCCCGTGGTACTGCCACCACTCATATTGAGTCTCGTCCCACGGTTGGCCGACCTCCAGCACCTCGCGCAGTTGCGCCCGCTGCCAGTCGGAAATGCGGGAACCGCGCGGGTCATCCCGCAGCACCTCCCGGATGGATTCCGCTCGGTAGCCGGGCCGCTGCGCCAGTTGCCGGAGGGTGCGCCGGGTGATAAATCGGCGCTCGAACACGAATTCGCACTCGCCCAGATTCGCGGCGGACATATCTGGGAAAAAATCCCATGGGGACACCACCTCGATTTCGGGCGCGATGATCTGCTGCACCGACAGCACCTGCACCCCGCCAGCGGACACCCAACGTTTCTCACTACGGGCGGCGATGACCGGCCCTTTCAGCACGCCGGTCCCCAGCATCACCGCATCATGGATCGCCGCTTTGGCTTTCTCGCTGTACTGCGTTTCCGTCAGTTGGTCGTCCATCAGCCGCTGCATCGCCTCGGCAGCGCGTTTTGCGGACTGTTGCAGCCATTGCGCGGACTCGACGGCGGCGGGATTCGGCGAACGCAAATTCGCGGCCAGTTCAGGGTTCGGCGTCGGAATGATTTCCCAGTTCCGATCATCCGTGGGATACAGCATTTCCGCCAGCCGCGACTCCAGCGCTTCACATTTCGGGCGCGTGAGGTTGATAAAAATCCGGCTGGCGCCGGTTTTGTCCGCCGTCAATCGCGCCTCGGTTTCTTCAGAATACTGACCGTGATACTGCCGGGTATCTTCTAGCCAGCGCTGTTCAATCGTGTATTTGGCCCCGGCCTGGGCCACCGCTTTTTGCCGGAGCATCCCGCCCAGTTCGTCTAATTTGCCCTGAATCGCGGAGGAGGGAATCGGCATGTCAATATCCAGCTACGGTGTCATACGCGATGACGCCGGCGTCAATCGCAGGCTCAGTATTATAAAACGTCGGCTCACGCAGATATTGACACAGATACCCCAGTGCATCGTGACAATGGCTGTACTCGTTTTTGTCGGCCTGTTCGCTGTAGCGAGTATCACCGGAAACCTGCAACTGGCGAAACCGATACCCGCCGCTAAACCCTTTGCGCAACGTTTTACAGGACCGATCCAATACCAATCCCGGCTGACCCGAAACCAGGCGGGTCAGGAAATAACGAACCGCCTCCCATCGCGCCAGTGGACTGTTATTATTAGTCGGCAGCACTGAAATGCCAATCCGCGCCAATTCGTCAAACACGGTACGCTCATCGGTCTGGCTGCGTTGGCGGCCTGCTGGATCGCCAATATGGGTTTGCGGACTATCCCGGTATTTGGTTTTCAGCAATGGCCGGACAAATCCATCCGCGAACTGCTGTACGCCGATATTATTCCCGATGATCTCATCCAATATCCGTAGCTGCCCTTGGGGGGACACCTGCGCGATGACGCACGCCGGCGTCAATCCCCAATCCCAGCCGCAAATAATTTCATGGCGCGGCAACGGCAACACATCGCCCACATGTAGTTGGTCGTTCCAACTGTCGGAAAAAATCGCCTTTCCCGCGAGCACAGTTCCGTACTCGCCCATCAGATAGACCCGAATCCACTCCGGGGTTTTGCCGCCTACCTGCCGCAGCCAATAGTCGCCGCCGAGCGGTTGATGCTGGATATTTTCTGCGGAGAGATTGATGCGGTATTGCCCCTCGCGCAAAAACAGCGCGGGCGGCTGACGCCAGAATTTCCAGTCGGGAGGGGTGTTTTCTTCCGCCAGGTGATACCACCAATGGGTTTCGTCGGGCGGATTGGTGTCCATCACTACGCCCGACCACGTAGGCCCGCCCGCGCGTTTGGACGGATAGCGCCCCACACGGGAGGTCACGGTATCAATGATCGTTTTGTCAATTTCGCGTGCCTCATTGACCCAGGCTCCGGTCAATTCGAGCGACAACAGCTTTTTCGTGTCTTTGGGCAAATCCAGCGCCAGGAAAAACAACTCAGTATCCAACTGCGTTCCATCACCGAGCGGAAACCGAATGCGCCCGGTAATCGGCGCATCCCAGCGCATCATACAGAGCGCCGGCGGCCACCAGTCCAAAACGGTTTTGATGGTGGTGGAGCGCAATTCAGGATAGCTGTTGCGAATGATCGCCCAGCGCGTTCTGCGGATTTTGTCCGAGCCGGGCGCTTGCCGCATAGCCCGCGCCATAATCTCCATCACGCACGCGACTGATTTTCCACTGCCGATTGGCCCCATAATACCCCGCACAAACGAATCATCAGCGTGCATTCGGGCCGCTGTAGGGGGCGCTGTGTACTGAATGTCAATCTGTTCCACGAGGATCATTCCCCGTCATATTCAACCGGACATTCACGTTAATCCCCCCGGTATGCTCCGTAGTTTGGGTATCGCGCCACTGAAAAATATTTTTCATACTGAATACCCAACACCCGGGACTCATTCCGTTTTCTTTTTTTTCTAGCCATAGAATTTTTGCGTGGGCGAGACCCCTTTTTATCGCTACGGAAAATTCAGGGTGTTTACCGCGCCAAATTTCTACCGTTTCCTCATCCACATCCAGCGCCACAGCGACATGCGCCAGGGTGCCGCCCGTACAGAGCGCCTCATACGCCCGGTCACACATCTCTGCTCGATATTTAGTTGGTCGGCCTGCCGGCATCGCTCTATCCATCAGTATATTAGAATATTCTAATATTCTAATAATCACATTTCCCCGTCGCTGTCAATACTCCGTGCTGCATTCCCCTAAAAAATAGGTACGCAGACACAAAAAACCCGCCGAGGGGCGGGTTTGTGGGTGGTGGGCTTTTACTTTTTTGCCGCCTTGACCCGCTGATACTTCGCGGCCTGGCGGCATCTATTGCTGCAATACCGCGCCCTTTCATCCGACGCGGTAAACCCGCGCCCGCACTGGGCGCAGTTGTAGGAGCGAACCGGGCGCATGGCCCGGAGGGCGGCGGCGGGGGTCATGGCGGACTCCAGAACAGCCCAGCCCCACAAAACTCGATCTGTTCCTGCGTGCTGGCGCGGAGCCAGCGGGTAAACCAGGCGCGGGCCACTTGGCCGTCCGCGCTTTCCTCCAGCAAAACGATCGGGAGCGGGCGACCGCCCCCTAGCACATAGTATGGGTTGACGCGGCTAATAATCTCCGCGTCGGCGACGGTCACGTCGCCGTGGTCTCGATCAATGATCTTCATTGGGCGTCTCCATAGGCACGCCATTGCCCGTACTGTTTCTTCCATACGCGATCAGTGCGAACGAGAATGCCATCCTGATCCACATACAGCTCGATCAGGGTGATGCTCTGGCCGGCAAATGCGCCGGCCTCTAACGCCCGGCTGGCGCGCGCCTTGGCGGCGCTAGTGGTCCTGCTGTCAAACAGGACCCCCGGCTTTTCGCCAGAACGGGTAGCACGGTAAGCAGTCATTTCCTTCTCCTTCAAAGCCGCCCCGGAGGGCGGCGGGTGGGGGTGGGTTATCGCTTTTGCCAGCTTGGCATTGGCCGGCGATTGCGCTCCGTCGCATCGCGCCGCTCGCGGTCAACAGCTACTATCGCCGCCGCCGTCTCGTCGCGGGCGGCATCCTCTTCGAGTTGGCGGCGGATTTCTGGCTCCGCTTCCAGCAGCGCGCGCACCGCGCCGCGCGCCGACAACTTGCCTTCCGTGTTGTCCAGCCGGACCAACCGGACCACATAGGCCGCGTCGCGGCGGGATTCCTCGTCAATCCGGGCGCGTATTCCGCCGGCAGTGTCTATCCACATCACCAGGCGCCCGTACTCCCCTATGGGGAGCCGGTAATCAACATCCCTTAGCGCCGCCTTGATCTGTTTGTGTGCGTTCATTTCTATTCTCCTCAGAGCCGCCCCGGAGGGCGGCGGGATGGGGGTGGGTGGGTTAGCCGAAATCCGCCGCCGTTGCGGCGTTTGAAACTTCAGCGTTCAGCCAGCGGGCAAAGTATTTTTTTGCCTCGATCTCGGTGATACCAGAAGTTATTTGTACCCAGCCGTCATGCTGGTACTCGTCTACATCTGGAAGACGATCCCTCTTTTGCTCGACGACCCATTCCGTTTTTACCGGTCGGTCGGCCCCGAAAAGCCGGGTCGCATATCTGACTGGGCGAATTCTATATTCTGTGGTGTTCATCGTCTTTCTCCAGTTCCCAGCGGCCCCATGCCGCTGTTCATGGTTCTAGACTAACCCAGATTCGTAACTGTGTCAATAGGGGGAGTGAATTATTTTTCGTAGTTACCATGGCGTCAAATCGCGCCAAATCGCGCCAAATCCAAGCCAAATCGCGCCAACAAACCGGAGCTAACTCATTGATTCTGTTTCCGGTTATTTGGCGCGCAATTTAGGCGCCGCCCTGGCGCGGGCTGGGTCAATGCCGGCTCAGGCTGGGGCGACCAACCCGCTAATCCGCTGGATCCCCCTGCAATTCCGATGTTGAAGTGACCCGGCGCGAGGCGGTTTTCTCGATGAATTCGAGAACGTCGCGTTTTCGGTATAGGGAATGCCGCCCCAGCTTGCAGAAAGCGGGGCCATCACCGGTCAATGCAGCCCGCTCAAGCCAACTCACTGACTTCGAGAGAACGGAGGCGACGGCTACACGAGGGAATAGCGCATCAGGAGGGGCCGCCCAAAAGTCCGCGATTCCGGGACGGGCGGGAATGTGAGAATCGTTAGTAGTCATTAAGCGTACCTGAATTTAGTTAAGGTACGCCGCAGTTTACGAGGGGTTTCGGGTACTGTCCAGAATTCCGGTAATAAAGAGTTGCCGGAACTATTGCCGGGATTAGAAACTGCTAACGAGTCAATAAGTTATATTGTTTTATTCCGGTAAGTTTCGGTTGCCGGAATTATTGCCGGAATAAAAAACCCTGCGCGGCGGTCCAGCCAAGCGCCGCCCTGGCGCCGCCCACGTCAATGCCGGTTCAGGCTGGGGCAGTGGGCGCGCAGGCGATGGGAGATCGAGCAGGGCTTCCAGGTTCAGCGTGCGGTCGGAGGTCATGCGGCCTCCTTCTGGCTGGGGTAAAGCCGTTCCAGCACCGCCTTGAACCAGCGGATTTGTTTGACCGGAGTTCCGTCACTGTGGCGCTTGTTTGTGTCCAGCCACTCAAACAGCCCGCTCGCCGCATCGGTCGGCAACCAGTGGTCAAACTCCTTGGCTTGCAAACCGGCACCTTCCAACAACAGATTGAACTTGACCGCCGTCAGCGGTGGCGTACACAACTTACCCAGTTCGGTCGGCGTATAGGTGCGTCCACGTTCATCAGCCAGCAAATGCGTCGTGCCCATGTACTCCAACACGCTGATGCCGGTCAGGCGCTTGGCGAAGCAATCGGCGGACAGCGCCACCATGTTCCCCGTGAAACCAAAGATGCGCGCGACCCGCGCGCCCTCCTTGGCGAGTTTAAGCGCATCGAACGCGGCCAGGCGTGAGGCAGGAGACATGGACTGTCCGACCTGTACTTGGCGCCTGCACTCGCTGAAGGCCTGGACCAGCCGCTTCTTAAGCTCTACCGCCTGATCAGTGGTCCTCGCCAGCGTCATCAGGAAGTAGGTCTGATCTTCGTTGAGCAGGTAGAACTTCTCTGGGCGCCCGCCCAATGAACCTTGCGGAGGTTTAGCGGTTTCAAACCGTAGTATTCCAAGTTCTTCAAATTGCGAAGAATATTTTTCAATAAGCTCGCGGGTGTTCTTATGGTCTACGTCAAGCTGAACAGCAACAAGGCGGGAATCAATGCGGGGTTCGCCGTCAATAGGCGTAATAACAAGGGGATTACTGCTCATGAGTACAACTCCTATAACTTCAAGGTATACCGCTCATAAGAGCGGCGGGATAGGACTCACCTTGAGTGTCATAGGAAACTCGGACGGCTATTGGTTATTTACCGTTCCTCATCCTACCCCGCCTAAGCTGCTGGGGTAGCCCCTCGTTCGGGCGAACGCCGGGCATAAAAAAAGCGCGCTGACGGGGCGGAAGTCCGCCTATGAAACTTCAAGGTACGGATAGCCTACCCCGTCCCCGGCCAGCGGTCAAGTCACTGCATCCGCCGACTGCTTAGGCAGGATCGGATAGGTGTCAACCAGCACCCCATTGGAATACTGATTAACGTAAACCGAATGATCCTCGTCAGGGTGCCGATTATAGAACTCCCAGGCGGCTACTGTAGCCTCGTCCGGCCAAACATGGTCGGAAACATGCCGATCACCAACTTCGACTCCCATCCGTGCATATTCAACTGCACGGACCTCGTAGCGGAGAACCGAGCGGGGGCTATCGTGCATGACTGCGCTCCTTTCTAGCCGCGTCAACGCGGCTCACCAGGTTGTCCATATCGCCACCGGACAAGGCGACATCGAGCGCCCTGTCCAAAGCGTAAGTTTCCAAAAACTCGATTTGCTCCTGGTCCAACTCCTGACCAGATTCGAGTGCAGCGACCAATCGGTCAGCGGCGGCGGTGATACGGGGATTGTTGAACAACATGACAGTTCTCCTTGGTTCCTACCTACTACAACGGAGTAGGTAGAGAAATTTTTAAAGATTTTTGATTTTCGCCGCCGGCAATCGCGCCATTTCGGTTCGCAGTTCCCACAGGGCCGCCACCGTGGCGGCCAGCATCGCACCGCAGTATTCCCGCTCTTCCGTCAGCAGCGGATAGGGTCGGCCCGTGATCATCGCCTCGGCGAGGCCCGCTGTAATCCGGGAGGCTGGGCAGGTGTTGCGCGGGAAATCCTCAGCGGCGTTCATGCGCTGCAAGGCTAGACTTTCTTCGGTCATGGCTCAGCGTTCTCATGCGGAGGTTCCGGTAGCGGCCTCTACACAGCACCCGGCAGTACTCTTCATCCCGTGGATCGGGGAACAAAATCGTGGCGGTAAACATCCGGTACAGCGCGTCCACTACCTGATTTACAGCAGTCATCGCGGCGTTCCTTTCTAGGCAGCGCATTTGAGCATTACGGAATCCGATTTCGGCCATTCGTATTTCACGATCTCCGGCCAGCCTTTCGCGTCGCGGGCGGGCCGAACGTGAATGGCGGTGGGTTGTTTGGGTTCATACCCGCCATCAATCCAGTCCATGACCTGATTAACGGTTATCGGGATGAATTTCATCGGGCGGGGTTCGCGCTGTTTCCACCACTTTTCCGCATTCTGCCGCGCATACCCGGTATGTTCCAGGCACACCCATTCACTCGCCACGCGAAAAAGTCCGCTGAAATAGTCCACGCGCAAGGTGGGGACACCGGACTTACCGAGATGCTTGGAATAGGCGACACGGGACACGTCGTAACGAACGGGCGGGGGCGGAGGCGGCAACTGGGTTGATAAAATTGCTGCCGCTTTCGCCTGAGCCTCGTGCTTGAGTTCACGCGCCCAGGTATAGCCGCATTCCGGGCAGGGATTGGTTGATGGATGGAGATAGGTCTGGCATTCCGGGCACGTTTTAGTCGGCGCGCCCGTAGTGGCGGCTTCGCCTTTAGCCTTTTGTTTTTTGACCGTGATGGCGTCCACCGGGCCGTGTTCGGCAATCACGCCCGCGTAGTCCAGTACGAGACAATCGCTTTTGGCCGGGGCCAGACGAAACCCGCGCCCGACCATTTGGTAATACAGTCCGGCGCTTTTGGTCGGGCGTAACAGCGCCACGAGATCAATACCGGGATGGTCGAAGCCCTCGCAATTCCCCATAACAGTCACTGACCCGTTTCTTCGGGTAATAATATTTCCGCTTTTGGTTTTTACACACCAAACTCGCTCAGGCGTGTAAGAAGATTCTTCTTTCCATGAATGACGGGCAGCAATGTTGTGTGTTGTTTTTTTCGACAGGAACAACGTACCAAGAATGAAGTTTTCTCCATTTGGGGTATAAGACAGGTAGGATTTATAATTTCGACAAACAGCCACAGCCTGAATTATATCAAGGACATCAGGGCTGGCTTGATAGAGCGAAATAGTTTTGGACGCAGGAGGGCGCTGCCCGTGATTGCCGTGATTGCCGTCCCCTAGCCAAAACCCATAAATAAACGCATCAAACTGGCGTTGATCCAGTCCCCATAAAAAATCAAGACTGCCTTTTTTCAGGTAAATCTCAATTTCAAAAACACCTTTGCGTTTTTGATGCCCGCCTCCGGTCCCACGAGAAAAGCTCCATTCAATCGTGCTTTGCTTTTCTCGCTCAATGCGGTGACAATCAACGCCATCGAAAACTTTATTGAACGCCTCAACAATAGATGGCTGATGCTTTCCGGTAGCAAACTTAAACTCAAAGCCGCCTTTGTTTAAAGCGGTCTTGGTCCCGTCTGCGTGAAACAGCCCAATAAACGCACATTGCTCATCCGTCAGGTTTTCAACTGCGGTATATTGCATTGCATAACGGGTATTGACTCTATGGGTTGCCTCGATCTTTGCCCCTGCCGGGGTCATCCCATGTGTTTTTCGCAGATGGTAAGAAAGCGCAGAAACCAATCGCCCATGCTTTGATTTTGGAAGAACCTGCATAGGCAGATCAATGGATTTAGGCGGGGCCAACCCAGAAACAGGCATGATGCACTGTTTTCCATTCAAAGACTCGACAGGTCTTTTTTTCCAAACATCACGCTTGCCACCAGACGCGACCAGGATATTGTGCCCTTCCGTAACCCTAGCGCTGTGGTGATGAATGCTAAACATTCGCTCATCAATACCCCGATCCCGCTTGAAAATATCTAGCGGCTCTTCAAAATAGATATTGCCATTATCCCAATTCGCCACACGCGACTGAGGATTAATGTCGTCAATACCTACCCATCCTGAATCCGTTAAGATTTGCGTTTTCTCATCGAGACAAAGCACCATGCAATTGCACAGGGCGCGAATCTTGCCGGCTTTAAAATCAACGATCAGGCGGTCGCGTTCTGTGCCAGGGGTTTCGCCGGTCAGGCTGGCGGCAGGAATACCCGCCGCATTCAGAGTATCGGCGACGTGCTGACTGTGCGCCACGCCAGAACAAAACAGGAGCCAGCTTTTCCGGTCGTGGCCCAGCCGCACCATATCCTGCACAGCGCCCTCAATCAGGTTTTGCTGGTCCATCAGTTCCGCCAGTTCCGCCCCGATATACTCGCCCTGCCGGATGTGCAGGCGGGACGTATCGGGTTGCACGGCGCTGCCCTTGCAGATCAAAGGACTGAGATACCCTTGCTGAATCAGGTCCGCAACGCCGATTTCGTAAGCGATGCTTTGCAGGATGGAGTCTGGCCCGATAATAGACCCGCTACCGAGTCGCCACGGTGTTGCGCTCAGGCCAATGATGCGCAGGTTCGGATTGGCGCGGCGGGCATCATTGATAAACGTGCGCCAGATACCCTCGTCGCGGGCCGTTGGAATGTGGTGTGCTTCGTCAATCAGCAGAACGTCAAACATCCCCAGTTGCATCGCTTTTCGGGCGACCGACTGGATGCTGACGAACAGCACGGACGCATCCATATCGCGGCGCTTCAGACCGGCGCAATACACGCCAACCGGGGCCGGGGTGTGGTTTTGCGCGTCCCAAAATATCCTGAATTTCTGGGTATTCTGTTCGACCAGTTCCTTCGTGTGGGCCAGTACCGCCACGCGGGTATCCGGCCAGGTAGTCAGCCAGCGATGGATCATGTCGGCCATCACAATCGTTTTGCCGCCGCCAGTCGGGATTATCAGGCAAACCCCGGACTGACCTTGGCGCATGGCCTGGTCGGCGGCGTGGCTGGCGGCGGTTTGATAGTCGCGGAGAATCACGCCCCCACCCCCTTGATTTGGATTTGCACGCGCTCTGCCAGCGCGTAATAGGCGCTGTCCATCTGCTCAATCAGCGCCGCCAGGGTCCGTTTGCGCCGATCCTCGCCGGTCCAGGCATGGCAAAGCCGGATGCACGCATCGGTCACCTGATTCCATTCGGCCTCGTCGAGAGCGCCAGACAGCAGGGCATCGGCGGGAATCGCCGACTCGGCGGCCAGGGCCGTCAGCACTTTATTTTCATCATGAATAGAAAATTCAGCGTTTTTTTGTGAGTTTTCTGCAAATTCCTTGTTTATTTTTATCCAATCTGCGCTTTTTAATCCGTTCAACCCGTTGTCCCAAGTCGCGCCATCGCTCTTTCTACGAAACGTGATCGTGCCGGTTTTTGGGTCGGCGTTGACCGGCTCGGCAGTGTTGGCCAGCAGGTCGGGATGAAACGCATGGTGGTCACAGCCCGCCTGGTCGCCGTCAATCGCGGCCTGGCGCTGTTCGCAGGTCCAAGGCCGGGACTCATCGAGCCGGGCCGTGCTGTGGGCGCAGGTGCGGCAGTTCACCGCCGGCAAAGCCGGGCCGTGACAGAGCGCGTGGTAGTCACAGAGCTTGCACTGATACCACGTCGGGTTGTCGCTAATTTTGAGCGGTGGGCGGTCGGCGGTGATGATCTGCTCGGCTTTTTTGAGTAGGGCCTTGGCGGCCTGGGCGCGATACTCCGTGCGACAGGAGACCAGTTGCCGGTTGCCCGGCGTGCCCACCGTCAGATAATGGCGAGTCAGGTCCATCTGGTGCATGTACACCTGAGCCTGGGCGTAGTAGACGGCATCCCACAGCGCCAGCGCCGCTTTCTCGCCGTGCTGCTGAATCAACTTGACCAACTTGTTCCATTTGGTCTCGTTGCAGACCTTGTGCTCCCAGACGTGCGGAGCCTGGGTTGCCTGGTACAAACCGCTGATAATGCCGTCGAGGTGCCCCCGGAAATGCCCGGAACAGGCGACAAACCCAATAGGCCGTTGCGGGTCATCGGGATCGGTCGTCCACAGTTCAATCCCCGGCACCGTGCGCAGCCAGCCGGCCATTTGCGCCTCCCCCCGATGGCCGTCCTGGATCGCGCGGTACGAAGTGGCCGGGAACGACCGGGGCAAGGTCCAGCGGAAACTGAACCAGATGCGCCGCGCACACTCCTGGCCGATCAGCGACGCGCCCAGATAGCGCCGAGGCGCGTCGTGGCTGGACGCCTGTGTGTGCAGGGCGTCCAGCGCCGCCAGGGTCGGGTCAACGCTGTAGTTGATCGTGGCCATGGCGGTAGGGCGTTAGAACGTGATGTCGTCGTCGTCAGCGGTCGCCACTTCCGGCACGGGCGCCGGCGCCGGTTTCGCCCAGGGCTTGCCGGCCACGGGAGGCGGCGCTTTCGGCGCGGTCGCCACTTCCGGCACGGGCGCCGGCGCCGGTTTCGCCCAGGGCTTGCCGGCCACGGGAGGCGGCGCTTTCGGCGCGGGCGCGACCTTGGCGGCGGGGGCGGGGGCGGGGGCGGCCTTCGGCGCGGGCTTGGTCGCTGGCGCGGGGGCCGGGGTCAGCGCCGGCTGAGCGGCGGAGCCTGCCGGCTTCCATTGCTTGATCTGATTTTTCTCCGGCCACTGGTCCTTGGCGGGCACATACGCGACTTTCACGATGATCGGGATGTCGTGCAGTTGCTCACTGTCAGAAATCGCCATCTGACCGGTCGCCCGGCAAATGGCCGACAGTTCGCGCTGCGCAATTTCAGCGGCCTGTGCCGTGGGGTGGTTGAGATTCAGGTTGTGCCACAGAAAGCGCCCCTGATGCGGCCCCTCCAGCACCTGCAAAGTGAGAGACAAATACTGGCCGCCCGATTTCGCGGGCTTCCATTCGCTACTGGAAATCAGCGCAAGGTAGTCGCCCGCAGGCAGGGCAGAAAAATCGGCAGGTTCTACCGTGTTTGCATCAAACGAGCCTAAGTACGCCATGGATGTTCTCCGGTTGGTTCAGTCGGTTCAGGTCGAATCGGTTGGGTTGGGTTAGGTTGGGTTGAGGGTTAGAACGGGAGGGGCAGCGCCGGCAGCGCCTTGGAAAACGACTCCCAAGACAGCGGGAGGGTTTCGGGCAGGCTGTAACGATTCTTGGCAAGATGCGCCGGCTTTTCGCCGGTGTGCAGCAGGCGCTCACCACCAGACACGGCTTTCTTGACCGATTTCTGTTCGGTAACTTTCTCGCTCTTGACGAACGTCTTAAATCCGGCAAACAGCACGGCGTCGGCCCATTCCTGCACCAACGCCGAGGCGCGGGCGGTCAGCTTGGGCTGATACCGTTCGTAACTGTCTGAATCTGGGCTATCGAACCGCTTGATCTCGGCATGGCCGATCAGGATGACGGTCATGCCTTTGCCGCGCAGGGCGTTGAACCAGTCCAGCACCAGCCGCCATTGCTCGGCGATCAGCAACGTGTCTTTGCCGTAGGCCAATTCCTGAATGGTGTGACTGGCGCGAACTTCTTTGGCGATCAGATTGTCCAGCCAGTCCGCACTATCGAGTACCACGGTTGTAAACTCGTGCTCCTGGTTGTAGAGGGTCTCCAGCGCCTCAAACACGTGGGCGGTTTCGGTAGCCAACGGAAACGCCGGGGTCTCCAGCATTCCCAACCCGTCCTCCGTCTGGATCACGATGGGCGCGGGGGCGGCGCAGGCAAACGTGGTTTTCCCTACGCCGTGCGGGCCGTAGACCAGTAGGCGCGGCGGATGACAGCGCGGGCCGCGCTGAATCGAAGTCAGGTCAAAAGCCATCATTATCCCTCCACCGGCGTGACCGTGACCTGCACGGCGCCGGGTTTCGTAGTGAGACAGGGAGCCAGCACCGCCCAGGTCTGTGGGTCGTTGTTGGCGATCCACTCGACCCCTTTTGAGTCCACGGTAGGCCGGTACACCACCGGCCAGAGGGTTTCGGGAATGCGCTCTTTCACCGCCTCCCACTGGTCCCAGTCCATCGAGCGGATCAGCGGCGCCCGGACCGCGACCTTCCAGCCCTCGGCGTCGTAGGTTTTCTGGCCCTCTGACTCATGGCCGGTCGCCGCCTGAATCGCGGCGGCCAGTTCACGGCGCCGAGTGGCCCACTGGTTTTCGGCCTCTTTCGCAGCGGCGTATTCCGCCGCGAGGTCGTGTAACGAGATCATCCTCATGTCCTCCACAACGCTTCAATCCGTATCAAAGTTTGGGCCATTTCCTTAGTTGTAGATACCAACTCCCTTTTTTCCCAGTGGTCTGCCGATAAATCTCTGACGCTAACATTGCACTCGTCCTCTATGTACAACTTCACACAGCGGAAACAGCAGCCCATCAATCCGGTCGTGATAGACCGTGCGGAAGCTGTCACCCGCCGCCGTCGCCATGCAGAACTGGACAACCAACGCGGACCAATCCATCTCGTTATCCACGCGCCAGCACTCCCAGCCCGAAACAGGCCGCGCTCCACACGGCAAACGCCAGCGGCGCCTGGACGCGGGTCCACCACGAGCGCGCGGGGGCCATGTGGCGGCGGTAGCAGTGCGCCGGGCTGACGAGCAGGTCAATCAGCCAGTGCGAGGAGACGGCGGGGAAAGACTGATAGGCGGCGTTGTTCATTTTAAAGCTGCCTCTTTGCCTCTTCCTTCATTTCTTGCTGGCGGCGCACGAAATTCAGGATGATAGCCTCTGCCTCTCTGGCAGCTATTCTCTCTGCCTCTGCCTTCGCTTTTTGATAGCGTTCGGACTCTTCCGCTTCTGCGCTGATGGCCATTTTGATTCTCCGAGCAGGTGCCGTCCCTGGCGCGAATGGGATTGGTAACAACATCCCGTCAATGCGGGATGAGTAAACAGTGCGCGGCGCATCCGACTCAGCGACCGCCGTGCAGAACCACAAAATCAACCAGGCCGGCGTTATGCCAGCCGCCCCAGCAGGAAGCAGCCGATGGACCAGGCCGTGAACGCCAGCGGCAACCGCACGCGCGTCCATAGCGACCGCGCCGTTGCCGCAGCGTCAGTGACTACCGCCTCCCACGCCAGCGTCGCCAGCGGGTCTGGCAGCCCGCTCAGCCCGCAGATCATCGGCGCAGGCGGCAAGGGCAGATCATTGACCGATGTCGCCATTGGCGCATCCCAGGGCCGGCGCTTGGCGGCCTGGAGGTCATCATGGACGGTGGGCGCGGGCCGTTCCGCCGCCGCCAAAATCTGCTGCGCCTCCCTTCTGGCTCGCGCCTCACGCTGCTCGTGCTGAACGCTCGCGGCGCGCAACCGGGCGCGCTCACTCGGCTGGGGCTGGCCCAGTTCCGCCAGCGCGGCGGTTGGGTTGGGCAGGTCGCGCTGGCGGCCTGTCAGGACGTGACGGGCGGAGGGAAAGGCCAGTAACTCGTCGCCGGACCGATCGGCCACTTTAATAGGGCGCGGCTGGGTGTGCTTCTTGCTCATGATTTTCTCGCCCGCCGTTGCCAGCGGGCGCCTCTGTGATTAACGGCTGATTTCCATGAACTCATCGCCGACAAATCCGGCGTGCCTAAAGACGGTAACCTTCTCCACAGCCCCGCTGGGGCGGGGGCGTTCGACACTTTCCCGGATCGAAAAGGCGTAGAGCGGGCGAATGTTCTGATCCCACAACGCCTGTTCCAGGGGGCGCATGAAATAGGGCGCACCGCCGATCATGGCCGAGCGCGCACCGCTGGAATGCCCAGCGGCCATCAGGGCGATGGTGATGGCGCGAGTCACGAGCGTTGCCTCATCAGGCGCTTCATCAAACGTGAGCGCCGAGGCCAACAACGCGCGGTCAGCGGGGGACAGATCAAGGACTCCCGCCTCGATCTGTTCGGCGGTCGCGGGATGCTGGGTCAAATTGATGATGGTCATATCGTTGCCCTCTGGGATTAACGCGCCACGGGGCGCGGTTGGGATTGCTGGTTCTGCCACGCCCGCAACAGGCGCCGGGCTTCCCGCTGTTGCCGGGGCTGGGCTGGAGTCGCCAGAAGCGCGGCGGCTTGCGCGGCGGCGCGGGATGACACATACTGCTTCTGAATTTTCATCTCGTTCTCCAAGGCCGCCCGGTGTGTCACCACCAGGCGGCTTTTTTCATGCGGCGCGGGCGTACCGCTCTTCCCAGTCCTGCATGTCCGAGTCGTGGTAGTCCTCGGCGCGCGCCTTTTCCGCCGCTGCTTTGATGGCCTTCGTCAACGCCAGCGCTTGGCGGTCACTGATGATCTCGGTCACGTCCAGCCATATCGTGATCGGGCGGGGGTCGTACACCCCAAGGGTCGTGTACGTCTCGTCCACGACCAGGGAAATTTCTATTCTTCCCAGGTAGATGTCGCCCCACACAGCCCCCCACAACACCCGCGCCTGGCGCGTCTCGCCGGCGAACTCAAGTTCGGTCTTAAATTCGTTCATTGCGCTTGCTCCTGTTTGCTGTGGCTGCGTTTGCAGGTGGGGGCCTGGCCGGCGAAAAACTGCCCGCCGTTGACGCCAAACCCGTTCTGGGTGTTGGGGCAACCGCACAAGGCGGTCACTCCATAGCGGTCTTTCCGTGCCGGGTGAAGGGTGGCGCCGCGCCCGATGCGCAGAGCGCCGGTTTGAGCCTGAGATTCGTTCATCACTGCTCTCCTGAAAAAGCCCCTTCCGACCAAAAGGCGAAGCCGGAAGAGGAAACCACCATTAGATAAGCGGATGGTGGATTTCCGCGTGATGAATACGGCACAGCCAAATTACTTCTAAAGGCTTGTTGTAATCTGGATGATGAGCTTCAACATTAGAATCGCCGCATTTCAAGCATTTTTGTTTAATGATTATTCCTTTGGATAAAAGCTTATTTGTGTTTTGTCTAGCATATTTTTTTAATACATCCCTTTGTTTGTCGTATTCTTTAAAATATTGTTTCCTATCATCTTTCCTTTCATATTCTTTTATATATGCTCTTTGATATATTCGTTGATGATTTTTTCTACACTCAACACAAAAACAATCCCTTGTCCTTCTTTCTGCTATATGTCCATGAGGACACGGCTTACCTGTAAAGTAGGTTTTTTCCCCTTCCGCTATGGCTTGCGCTCTGGTTTGATTCATAACTACCTCTGGCCGAAAAAACGGCTTGGGTCATCAGCCCCACCAAAAGCCTCGCCAAGCCGAAAAGGAGGTGCCCCGCCGCCGACCGGGGACTCAAGGCCGGAGGGCAACGGGGTAGGAGAATAATACAAGCATACTTGAGCTTATGCAAGCTAGATTGCAGCGACAGACACAAAAAACCCGGCGCGGGGCCGGGTGGGAACGGGGAGGGGGCGTGAGGTTAGGCGTCAAACGCGGGCGGCTTGCCTGAATGCGTCGGCCATGAAGTGGCTGTATGATCATTGAGCAACTCTTTGTGGTTTGCCATGGCCGTGAGCATGGCGAGGGTAAGCTGTCCGCCCTCCCGATTAAACAGGCGCAACGCCCGGCAAAGCTGTTTAGCGGCCATGATGGCGTCCTCTATTGGCATCTTGCAGGCCAAGTGAAATTCTCGATAAACCTCGTCGACGATATGCGCAGCACCCCATACTACGTGATACGGTGCTTTGGGTTGGTTCTCAGTCTGCGGCCAGAACGAAACGCCGCAAATCTTGATCTGGTCTTCACGGCTGGGCGGGGCGATCTCGGCGGGTTCTGTCGGTTGATCGTTTCCCCCATGATCGGAATTGGCGGAGGGTATCGGCGCGCGATGCAAAGCATTCCAGACCTTGGCGGACTCTACTTCGCGCTGGGGCATGTTGGTTCTCGGAATATGCTTGATCGCCTCGCCAACTTGATAAAGTTCCTCGGCATCGTTGAGCATCTTCATAAAAATCTTGCCCGGTTTCTCTGGAACGAATTCCCATACGTTGGCGAATTTGATGGGCAATTCAAAATGGATCATGCGGGCGTTGAGGACTGATTTATAATCGCCATCAATATTCATTTGATTGGTTTTATCTTTAAATTTGGCGTCAATTACCTTGATCAGTTCTCGTACAGTTTTGATCTGTTTAGCGTCCGCCATTTTTTTCAAAATGCGTATCGCCATTCTTGTTCCAAGAGTCCGGCTCTTAGGATAAAACCGATGGAGGGTTTCGATTTCTTTAGCGGTTAGGTAATCGTGTAATGGGCTTTTACGATTGGACCCTTGTTCTCGGTCTTCTTCGTCTTTTTCAGAAGCCTGTTCCACCTCGATTTCCGGGCTATTCTCGGTGATTTCAACGGTTTCGGGTTCCGACTGCTCTACTGCGGGCGTTGTCACATGATGTGACGACGCCACTGCCTCGATTTCTGGCTCCTGAATGGGTTCCTCCATCCCGTCATCCTCTTCCCCCTGCTCTTCCTTAAACCAACTGCGGAGGGCACGCGGATTGTTGAGGGTCGGCCACATCTCTGCGCAAAACTCCCGATGGCGCGGCGCCAGTTCGGCCCACCACACCGCCGCCCCGCGCTCGTTTCTAGCCATATCCCGAAACACCAGGCGCGCTTCCCGGCCAAAATCCTGATTGGCGGGATACTGCTTGCGCAGGTCGATCAGGTATTCCCCCACCACTAGCCAATCCTCGCGCAACCGCTTGGACTGGGTATTGATGCGGGTCCACGCTTCTTGCGCGATGCGCCGGCGCTGGTCTTGCATTTCAATCACGTTGCTCATTGCGATTCCCCATGGGAAAAGGGCCGGTCTCCCGGCCCTGATTACTGGTAAAAGTTAAGCGGCGGCTTTCAGTTCAATCGGCGGGCGATTGGTAGGCAGGGTCTCCTTGACCGGATTCCACTTGACCCGCGCGACCGACTTACCCTCAGTCCACAAGGCCGCTCCCTTCAACGCCAGCGCCATCTTCTCCTTCTTGTTCAGGCGATCTTTGCTGTTGTCGGAAAATTTGGCCTTGACGAACTGCCGCGACAGGTCAACGGTCGGTGACTCAGGGTAGGTAGCGACGCCCTGTTGGATGCTGGAGATAAACCCGACCACGTGGAACACCGGATAGCCGCCCATGATCATCAACTGGGACAGCAGCGCCGCCTCGCCCTCGCCCAGACACGCATCGGAAACGTTTTTCAACGATTCGCGCCCGATCCGTACCGCTTCGGACAGGCGATGATCGTTGTCGATCACGAAGCGTTCGATCTGTGGGTCCGTAAAGCGCGGCTTCTTGCCGGATTCCAACTCGGAGGCGTATTCCATCGCGCCTTTAGCGACTGCCGCCTTAACCTTGGCATCCTCATACCCCATCATCTGCAACGCTTCTCCCGCTGTCCGGCGAACGGTGCGGTCAATGGCGTCAATGGCGTCCTTGGTAAAGTTGGGATAAATGGAGAAGGGCAGTTCCAGCCCGGCCAGCGCCAGGGCCGCCATGCGATGCTGCCCGTCGGCCAACGTATGATCGGAGTAGAACGCAATCCCCTGGTGGTGAACCTTCCATTCACCGCGCTTCATAGCGTCCTGGTAGTCGTAAACGCGAGAGGGGGTCAACTGGCGATTGATGCGGTTGTGCTTCTCGAAGATCAGCGCCGCAACGATTGGGCGAATAACTTCGACCCGCATGTTCTGATTGGCGACCAGCTTCTCAGTATCAACCAGATCGGCAGGCTGAGCTTTCTGCACCAGGCCGCTAATGACATCCTTGATCGCATCGTCCAGGCGGCTGGTTTTGGGAAGAGAAACAACGAGGTTTTCAGCCATAAATAACTGCTCCAACTTACTAAGGGGAACATCCCCAAAAAGACCGATACGAGCAATGCTCTACGATCCGGCTTAGGTACGGTCTTACGACCGCACGATGAATATACAAGCCAACTTGCATATTATCAATACCTCTTGCGCAAATAGACGCAAACCAACGCGCGCCCTCACATCTGATGAATCAGACTACTAAAGCAAGCTTTAGTGTCAAGCAAGGGGGATTGCACCCCGGCAAGCCAGCTTATATGCTGATTAGTTATGAACACGATCAAACGCGCGATTGAAATTTGCGGCGGCGCCAAGGCGCTCGCCGACCAGGTGGGGGTGAGCCAGCAGGCGGTGCATTTGTGGAAAGCTGGCTCGACGCAACTGTTAGCCCGCCATGCGGTAGCCATCGAACGGGCGACCCATGGCCAGGTCACGGCCCATGAAATTGGTACGGAATGCGCCGGATTGGTTGAGCGAGCGGCGTGACTGTGGGCGATCTCGCTGACTTTTATCGGCGCGCCCTGCGCCGGCGCCTGCACCGCCTGATTGTCGCGGACATCACCCGCGACGTGCTGCGCCGCCGCCGACTGGGTTGGCGCTCATGAACCGCATAGCCTTCATCAGTAACGGGCGCTGGTTTTCCGTGCCTGGGCGCACCTTGCCCGAATGGTTGAGTCGCCGCCGTGCGGGTTTGTGACTGTCATCCCTGACAGCCCCAAATCCGCATGAGACTCAACCAGCAGACTTTCTAATCAGAGAGTAGACGATGCAACGTGAAGCGAAAGCGAGACACCTTGAGATGCTTCATCAGTCTCAAGCCCTGTCGTCAAAAGCGATGCTGCGCGACGTGGTGAATGCGCGAACGCTGCGACTGAACGACCGTTGCACTCCCTGCGAGATGACCGTTACCGATTTTCGAGAGGGTGTAAACCCATGAATTCCGTTTTTGTCTTGAGCAACACGAAGAAGCCCTTGATGCCCTGCCGACCAGCGCGGGCGCGCAAGTTGTTGACGGCGGGCAAAGCCGCCGTCTATCGGTTGCATCCGTTCACCATCATTCTGAAAGACCGGGCCGATGGCGACATACAGCCGGTTGAAGTCAAAATTGATCCGGGCAGCAAAACGACCGGCATCGCCCTGGTCGGCCACTTCGAGCAGCAGGGCGCGGTGGTACTGTTCGGCTCGAACTTGAATCATCGCGGACAGGCGATCAAGAACAGCCTTGAATCTCGCCGCTCATTACGCCGAGGACGGCGCGGGCGCAAGACTCGCTATCGGCCAGCCCGGTTTTTGAACCGCACGCGCACTACCGGCTGGCTACCGCCGTCCATTGAATCGCGGGTGGTCAATACCGAGTCCGTCATTCGCAAGTTGGCGGCGCGTTGCCCCATCACCGAGGCGACGGTTGAACTGGTCAAGTTCGACATGCAGGCGATGGTCAACCCGGAAGTCAGCGGAACCGAGTATCAGCAGGGCGAATTGGCCGGCTACGAAGTTCGGGAATATCTGCTCGAAAAATGGCATCGCACCTGTGCCTATTGTGGTAAGAAGGACGTGCCGTTGCAGGTCGAGCATATCCAGCCCAAAGCGGCGGGTGGGAGCAACCGGATATCCAATCTGGCTCTGGCTTGTCACCCCTGCAATCAGCGCAAGAGCAGTCGCCCGATTGATGAATTTCTCAAAGACAAGCCGGAGATACTCCGCAAGATCAAGGCGCAAGCCAAAGCGCCGCTGAAAGACGCGGCGGCGGTGAATGCCAGCCGATGGGCATTGGTCAATCGCCTGAAAGCGTGGCTACCCGTCACCACCGGAAGCGGCGGGCGCACCAAGTTCAACCGGACTCGGCAAGGCTACGCAAAAGACCACTGGATTGACGCCGTATGCGTGGCGGAATCGGGCGAGATGGTTTCGATTCGAGACGGCATGAAGCCGCTGGTTATCACCGCCAAGGGGCGCGGAACGCATCAAGTAGTGCGCACCGACCGGTTCGGATTTCCACGCGGTAATGCCGGGCGCATCAAACGAGTCCATGGGTTTTCAACCGGGGACATCGTGAAACTCCACATGCCGAAAGGCAAATATGCCGGAAGTTATGTTGCCCGGCTCACCGGAATTCGCGCCACGGGAACGCTGGACATCAAAACCGCAGCGGGAACCGTAGGGGCCAGCTACAAACACTTCACCCTGATTCAGCGCAACGATGGATTCGACTATGCAACAGCGTAACGAAAAAGACGGCGGCGACGGCTTTTTAAGAACGGCGGGACGGGCCGCTCCGGGTGGACGCGCATCGCCGGATGGCTGGCGCGTCCCGTGCCCTACGCAATCCCTTCTTCGACCCGCCGGGTCGTTCGTCATCCATGACTCACTTCGCGGATTCCAAGGAACCGGATGTTCGGTATTAAGAGCGTCAAGGACCTGGACGGTGATCCAGAACGCTCGCTGCTCTATGCACTGGCGAATGTGCGCGCCGCCAAGGCGATTCGCAATGGCGTGGCGGGCCTGATGCTGCGCGCCGAAATCCGCCAAGCCACCTATGCCGAATTCGAGAAGGCGAAAACGCTATGAACGATTTGATTCAGCTTCCCACCGTCGAACAAATCAACCTTGAACACCGGCTGGCGAATAGCAAGGCCAGCGAAGCCGTTCAACACGCCACGAATTGCGGGCTGATGTTGTTGCAGGTCAAGGCTAGCCTGAATCATGGCGAGTGGTTGCCGTGGTTGAAACAGCAGCAGGAATCAGGGGCGATTGGGTTTTCACAACCAACAGCCAGCAAATACATGAAACTCGCGGCAAATTATAACCGCGATTTTAATTTGACTGTCGCCCCCTCTATCCGCGCCGCCCTCGAACTGCTGTCCGATAAGGAGCCAGAAGCCGAGCAAGGCACGCTGCTTGACGTGGAGGCGGAACGACAGGCACGCGAAGCGGCGGAAGCCAAGGCGGAAGCCGAGCGCCAGGCCCGCGAGTTTGCCGAGCAACAGCTTGGCGTCGAGACTCAACGCGCCGGCGAATGGAAAGAGGAATCCAACGAACAGCGCAAGAAGGTGCGGGAACTCGAAGAGAAAATCGACCTGCTCACGATCCGCGACCGCATGATGCAAGATCGGCTTGAGCAGGCCACTCAGGAAATCAACCATCTTGCGACCGTCGTCCCCGAACCGGAAAAGGTCATCGTGGTCCCGGATGACTACGAGCACCTCAAGCAAACCGAGCGGGATTTACGCAGTGATCTGGCGGAACTGAAGCAACAGCAGCGCGAATTGGTTCAGCAACAAGTCGTCGCCAAGCTGAAAGAGCGTGAATCAGAACTGGCTGAAATAGACCGCAAGGTGCGGCAATCCGAAACGCTGTTGTCTGGATTGCAAACCCAGATTGATCGCTACTCCATGCAACAGCGGGAATTGAAGGTGCATTTGGACACCATTGAAAACGCCCGTGTGTCCATGGCGTTGCTGGCAGCCAATCTGGAAGGATTCGGCGAGGTTATTGACCGCGACCACGAACTCCGGCAATGGCACGCGCTGGCCGATATGTTGCGGCAGGGCGCGGCGGCGATTGAGCATTTCGTCGGCGATACCAAGCCCGCCCTTTCGGTGATTCGCGGGGAAGCCGCATGACCACCTGGCGCTATTTCCGCGTTCGCCCTGGCGCCGCGCATCTGTGGGCGCCGATCTCGGGGCGGCTGTGGCAGACCGCCTGCGGGCGGTTGTTCGCGCGGGATTTAAACGAAACGACCGTACCGCTGACCGTGGACAACCTGAAGATTCGCAAATGCCGGGTGTGTGTCCAACAAGAGCAACGCCGAAAGGAGGCGCGATGACTGCCTGTTTCCTGTGCTGTCACTACCGCCGCGCCCAGAAGGGGCCGAGCTTCTGGGAAGTGGATTGCGCGTTATCTCAATCCTGTTTCCCACACGCCCTGGACTGCGCGTTCTACCAGCCGCCGCCGCTGCCGGAAACGAACGCGGAAACCGGGCTGGGCTACGTCTGGGATGGCGAGTTTGAGGGTGAGGCATGATCAAGCTCTACACGATGGAAGTGATCGGCGTGGACAGCGACGACGACGACCGCACGCTGTTCACGCTGCGCGCGTTTGACCGCGGCATGGCCAAATTGACGATGGATGCCTTGGTGGCGCTTAGCGACATCGGGCCGCTGTGCGAATGTATTCAACAGGCCATGGACCGGCTGGAACTGGAGACTGAGTAATGGCGGGTAAACCGGGCGCGGTGAAAACTCCCTGGCAGGACTGGGAGATGGAGGCGCTCAAAGCGGCGTGGCCCAAGGGCGGTCTGGCCGCCGCGCAGGCGGCTTTGCCGCAGCGTAGTAAAAACTCGATCAAGGGGAAAGCCGGGGCGCTGCGGTTGCGGATTGCCGGTCGGATGCCGCATCGCCGGCAGGAATCCTCCGAGTGGATTGACGCGGCGATCAAACGCGCCTACCGCCAGCCCAAGCCGGAATTGAAACGGCTGGCGCGGGAAGTAGACCGCGAGGTCAGTTGGTTGAAATGGCGGGCGGGGATGCTGGGCGTGCGACGGGTGGCAGAACAGCCCTGGCGCCGCTGGACGGACGCTGAAATTGACCTTTTGCGCGACGGCATCGAACGGGGCTACGCGCTCAGCACGCTGCATCGGCGGTTGCATCAGGCCGGTTTTCAGCGGTCGCTATCCGCGGTCGCGGATCGGGTAGGGGAATTGCAACTCGGCTGGAATCGCCCCTGGTACAGCGCCAGCGAGGTCGGAAAAATGCTGGGCATCGCGAGTAAATCGGTGGCGCAGTGGATTGAGAAAGGCTGGCTAAAGGCAGATCGCGGAGTCGGGATTGCCAGCGAAGCGTGCGCGGATGACCTGGAAACACGGCGGTTGCAGTACCAGATTACGATGCCAGCGGTGCGGAAGTTCCTCGTTCAGCATCCGCGCGTCTGGGATCACCGCCGCGTCCGTATCGAGGTGCTGCTGGATCTGCTGGTCGGCGGGGAGCACGGGTTGAGTTCCGGCGTGTTCGGGGAAGCGGGCCATGGTTGAAAAGCGCGCGGTATCGGGGTATGCTTTAACCGTTGTCGCAGCAGCGGCAACCCGGCGTGGAAACCGGTCGAACTGCAAGGCGCGCAGCGCCTTGAATCGGCGCTTTTTTTATGGCCGATTCTCCCTCAATGGCGGATGGCGCGGGGTAGCCGTAAGGCTGGCCGGTGTCCTTGCAGACCGGCTTTTCCACAGCCCCGTACCGTCCGCCACCCTCGTCGTGGAAAACGAAGTGGCGGACTCCAATTTTGCAAGGAGTCTGTCATGTTAATCGCTGATGTTAATCGGCTTGGCTATATTGGTCGCAAGCCTGGCGCCACTCTTCCCGACCGCGATGCGGATTCGTGGTATACCCCCATTTCTTATGTCGAAGCCGCCCGCGCTGTGATGGACGGCATTGATCTCGATCCTTTCTCTTCCGAAAAAGCTAATGAGACCATCCGCGCTACCCGAATTTTGACTGAAGATCGGTCAGCATTCGTTAATGCGTGGCGCAAGGATAAGCGCAAATACCCCAACGGCGTTCGGGTCTGGATGAACCCCCCTTATTCTTCTGGATTGATTACCCGCGCAATTGAGACGTTTCTTGAGAATTTGAGCGCCGGGCATATTGAACAGGCGGTTATTTTAGTCAATAACGCTACTGACACTCAATGGTTCCGCGCTTTACGCGAACGCAGCACCGCCGTCTGTTTTACCCACCATCGCATCTCATTTGAAGCCACCGATGGCAAGCGAGTCAGCGGAAACACTCGCGGACAGACCTTTTTCTATTTTGGATCGGAATCCCGCGCTGAAGCGTTTGTCGTCGAGTTTTCCCGGTTTGGCTGGTGCATCAGCAAAACAATGGGGTGGCGGACATGAACGCTTTGGCGAAATTGATTCAGTAGCAAGGCCGCCAGGCCAATCAAAACGGCAGGGCGTTTGAGGAGCAAATTATTCAGCGCCTAAAATCAAAAGGATATATTCAGGTCGCCGCGATTCCTGAAGAACGCGATCAGCCGTTTTTTATTTACCAGCATCGCGGCGATTTCTTGAGTATCTACGGGTTGCCGATGCGGGTTGATTTCTATGTTTGGAACTCGGTCAAGTATCCTGACGGCCTCATCATTGAATGCAAATACCAAGAAACGTCCGGGTCTGCTGATGAGAAATTCCCCTATACTATCGCCTGTCTGCGAAAAATTGGGCTTCCAGCAATTCTTTTGCTGATCGGGAAAGGCGCAAAACGCTGTTCAGTGGAGTGGTGTTTGCAACAACAAGACGCTCTTCTAACGGTTTTTGCTGATTTTGAATCCTTTTTCCGTGCCGCAAATCGGGAGTTGCTGTAATGATTTCAGAAAAAATTTCTCTTTCCAAAATTATTGTTGAAAGTCGCAAGCGCCCGATTGATTTTGTGGTGGTGGCTGACCTGCAAAAATCCATCGAGCAACAAGGGTTGCTGCAAAACATCGGCGTCAAACAAACGAAAGCCGGATATCGGCTCGTGTTTGGAGCACACCGTTTAGAAGCGGTCAAGGCGCTGGGTTGGCCTGAAATTCAGGCGCGCATTTTCCCGGAAGATACCAGTGACGATGAATGCCTGCTGGCTGAACTTCAAGAAAACCGCATCCGCAACGATCTGACCGGCGCGGAACGGAAAGCGTTCGCGGCGGAAGTGGGGCGGTTGATTGCCAAGTTATCAGAAAATTGCCAAACAGATGTTTTTGCCAATGGCAAGAATGAAATTAATGGCAATTGGGTTGATGATTTGGCAAAAACCAGTAATACGCCAGCTAAAACCATTTACAACTGGTGGTCGGCCTTTTGCAAAGAAACCGGGCTATCCATCACGCCGAAACAAGCCGGTGACGAAAACCGAAACGCTTTTTTCGCTTGGCTGGATGCCCAAAAACAAGCAGAAGAATCCGAAAAAGCGCGCAAGCTGGCCGAGGCGGCAGCCGACAAACAACGCAAGGAACAGGAAGCAAAATCTCGTCGCATGGAAGCGGAAAAACGAGATTTTATGGAGTATCTGAACGCGACTGCTCAAGAATGGGGAGCAGATGCGGTCAAGGAATGGATCAAGGAATGGTTGTCATGAACCTTTTCCTCATCACAAACGATTCGGCAGGCTCCACAGCTAGGAGTCTGTCGTGACCGTCGTTTCTCTTTTTTTATCGCGCTGCGCGGTTTCTGGCGGCGACCCGTCTGTATCCCAGCGAGGGCGTGCCGCATGAGCGCCGACTTTCCAGCCATTGCGCGGGCTGCGCTCCAGGCTTGTCCAGGGCTGCTGCTGGCCTGGTTGCCGGGCGGGCGGCTGCACGGGGCCGAGTATGACGTACTCAATCCGACTCGCGCCGACCGGACCCCCGGTAATTTCCGCATCAATATCCTGACCGGCAAGTGGGCGGATTTCGCTACCGGCGACGCCGGCGGCGATTTGATTAGCTTGTGGGCGTATGTGCAGAACCTCAGCCAAGGCGAAGCCGCCGGCGACATTGAGCGCCAACTGGGCCTGAACGGTTTTGCCGGCGCGGGCGTGGACCCGGCCATCGCGCCGTTCCTGGCTAAGGCGCGCGACCGAATCCACGTAACGCCGGATGAGGTCTGCGTGATGCCGATACCAGAAGACGCGCCGCCGCCCCCGCTGCACGCGGGGCAACCTGTCTGGAGCTATCTGGATCAGCAGGGCCGGCTGCTGGGCTATGTGCGGCGCGTGGATCAGCCGGGCGGCAAAAAGGATTTTTACCCGTTGACCTACTGGCAGGTTTCGGGCTGGCAAAACAAAACCTGGCCTAAACCGCGCCCGCTGTACAACCAGCCCGCCTTAACCCAGCGCCCAGCGGCGCCGGTCCTGGTGGTCGAAGGTGAAAAAACCGCCGTCGCGGCACAACGGCTGTTCGCTGATTTTGTGGTCATCACGTGGCCGGGCGGGGCGGGCAGCGCCGATCATGCCGACTGGATGCCACTGACCGGGCGCAGCGTGTGGCTGTTGCCGGATGCGGATGCGCCGGGCCTCAAGGCGATGACCAAGGTGGCCCAGGCGCTGATGGCACGGGCGGCAGAGCTTCAGTGTGCGGTGTTGCCCGCGACGTTGCCGACGGGCTGGGATGTGGCCGACTGGACCGAGGCGGAGGGCGATGCGGAAACGTGGCTGGGCGGGTTAACCTGGGAGACGCTCAAAGCACTGGATCCCCATGACCGCTTTGCCGATGAACTTCAGCGCGCCAACGGACAGAGACCGAACTATCAGGTGGATGAAACCGGCGAAGCGCCGCTTGCACCGTTGCTGGTGCCCCTGTTCGCGCAGTTGGAACAAGAGATTTTGTCCAGAGTGCCGATGCGCTGCCCTCTGGCCGCTCAGGTGGCCGCTAAAGCGGTCATGGCGCACCTGACGGGCCGGCAGGTCGTTAGCCAGTCGGGCGATCCCACCGGGCTGTATCTGGCGCTGGCGGCGTCTAGTACGGGCGAAATCAGACCGTACCTGACCGTGGTGCGCGAACTCATGGAGCAGTTGGGGCTGGAGAAAACAGTGCGCCAGCAACGGCTTTCCAGCCCGCAACAGGTGTATAAATTGCTGTGGCGCCAGCCCAGCCTGCTCTATCTGTGCAGCGAGTGGGGCGTAATTCTGCAATTCGCCAAACGCCAGCCGGCGGGCGCTATCGAGCAAGTGCTTACAGTGATGAGCGAAGTTTGGGACGGCACACCGATCACGATGGACGTGGACGACATCAAATTACAGGACCCCGGCATCGACGGTCAGTACCTCATTCGGGCGCCTCACCTCACGATGCTGGCGGCCCTGTCCCACGACCAGTTAGCGACCGCGCTTAAACTTTCGGAAGTAGGCCGTGGGGCGCTGGAGCAGATTCAGTACTGGATTCTGAATAATGACGAATTCACCGAAGCGCCCGCAGAGCAGATCATCACCGGTCCATTCCCGGCGGCGCTGATCGCAGGACTACGGGCACTGGCGACGGCGGTCATGGGATCCGGCAATCTGGCCGGAGTAAATTTGCCCAGCCAATTACCGACCCAAATTAGAGCGACCTTCCCCCAAGCTATTGAGCCGTTCTATGCGGCGCTGGAGGCAATCCCCATCCAGCGTTCGGCGCGAACGCTGCGCTCGACCGCGCGGCTGATTGCGCGGCGCGAGGCGACGGCGCTGGCGTTTTGCCTCAATCAGGCAGCGCCCGCCATTACCCCAACAGTGATTCAGGCCGGCGTAGACAGCGAAGTGCGGCGGCTGAATCGGTTGCTGGCGCGATTCGCGGCGCTGTCCAGCGAGGATGGCAAGTTGTCGGCGTATGAGCGGGTGTTGGATTTCATCACAACGGAAAAAGGCAAGGGCGCGGGGACCCGGTCGTTGCAGCAGTATTGCCGGCCCTATCGCAACTTGCCGGACGACAAACGTGAGGCCCTGATCAAGCAGTTGCTGGCCGACGACGCGGTGGTCGAGATTCAGCCCACCTCCAAGCCCGGCGCCCGGCGCAAGGCCGTGGTCTATGTGGCCCGGCAGTTTGTGAAGGAGATGGCGTGACTCCCCTTGCGCGCCAGAATCCACGGGCGTATTCTGGTCTGGCCTTGGCGACTGCCGGGGCCGGGCGTAGAAAACCCGTTGAATCTACTTGGCGCATCAGCGCCATCGTACCGGCGCTTTTTTTACGTCGGTACACTTTACGATGGCGAACGATGCGGGGCAACCTTCGGGTTGGCCGGTGTCCAAGTAGACCGGCATTTCCTACCCCCGTATCGTTCGCCGCCATCCCCGTAGGAAGGGAAGCGACGAACTCCAAAAATTTTTACCTACTTGGAGTTTGTCATCATGTCTAGCAGTCTCATTCCGTTCTCGTTTGATTCCCACGAAGTTCGCGCCTTCAACATCGAGGGCAATCCGTGGTTCGTCGGCAAGGATGTTGCCGAAGTCCTCGGTTATCAAGACTCGCTTCGCGCTCTTAAACAGCATTGCAAGGGGGCGGCGAAATACCACCCCCTTCAGACGCCCGGCGGCGTTCAAGAAGTCCGCGTCATCAACGAACCGGACGCCTATCGGCTGATCACGGGCAGCACCCTCCCGGAAGCCGCGCGGTTTGAAACCTGGCTGTTTGAAGAAGTCCTCCCCTCGATCCGCAAAACCGGCGGCTACAGCCTGCCCGGCACCCCCTCCCAGCCGCTCGATGTTGCCGTTCTCGCACAGCAACTTGCTGATTTGCTTAAAGGAAAGGTGGTCGTGGATTACGACACCCTGGAGAACCTGACTCGCCTGCACTGGACGGTGCAGAAGCTGGCAGAGCCGCTGATTCCCCTGGCGCTGAAGCTGGAACAGCAGTGCGGCAAGCCATTGATTCAAGACCTAATAAACGACCTTACGGTGCTTGAGGCGCTGGAAAAACAGCCGCCGATACCCCGCCAACCGATTCAGCATGGACGTTACCGGCGCGGACCCCTAGAAGAATCGTTACTGGACTTTATCATCACTCAAAAACAAAACGGAGCCGGTCACCGCACGTTACAACAATTTTGTAAGCCCTATCGCAACGCTACCGATCAAGAGCGCGAAGCAGTCTTAAATCTTTTGTTGGATCAAGGTGTTATCTCTCAAGTGCAGCCCCCCTCCAAGCCCGGCGCCCGGCGCAAGGCCGTGGTCTATGTGGCCCGGCAGTTTGTGAAGGAGATGGCGTGATGGTCGCTCAAACTGTAGCTCAATCGTTGTCGTTTGTTGACGCGCCCTGTCTACACTTTCAGGCCGCTTGCCAACAGGCGATTCCCGGAAGTGTTGACGCGCAGACACGACTGATCGCGCTCTGGATGAGAGCTTTCTATATAAGAGAAATACTATCAATAGTGTCTACGCTTCTACACTTCTCGGTTTTGCCAGTCAGCCAGCGGCGTTTCATGTTGGTAGACAGTGTTGGCAGCCGCAACACTTCTCAGGGGGTCCGGTATGGCGACTGAGACGCTGACACTGACCCCGGCCCAGGCGCTGGCCTATAACCAGTTGCTGCCGTTTCTGAAAGGGTCCCACGAAGCGCGTCTGGCCGTGCTGGAAGGGTACGCGGGCACCGGCAAAACCTTTCTGGTGGCCCGGCTGCTGCGCGATTTGATGGACCTGAAAATTGCCGTGGCGGCGCCCACCAACAAAGCTGTTCGGGTATTGCGGGACAAATTGGTTGAAGCGGGCGTCGCGGTACTGGAGACCGGCGATCCTGAAAGCGGTGTCCGGTTATCGCGCGCCCGCATCGGTTGCGTGTGCCGGTCCATCCATTCGCTGCTGGGGCTGAAGCTCAGGGAGTTGGAGAACGGCCAGCAGGAAACCACCAGCGACCGGGAATCCACGTTACGGGACTATGACGTGGTGGTGGTAGATGAATGCTCCATGCTCAACCGGTTTCTGTTTGAAAAGATCGTGATGGAGCGCGGCGCGGCTCAGGTGCTCTTTGTCGGTGATCCGGCGCAGTTACCGCCAGTTAGAGAAGAAACGTTAAGCCCGGTTTTTGCGAAGGTCAGTTTTGTGGTGCGTCTAGCAGAGGTGGTGCGCCAGGCCGCCGAGAATCCAATCATCCAATTGTCGATGCGGTTACGGCAGTTGATTGAGGTCGGCGTCAAAGCATCGGCATTGACGCTGCTGGACGCATTACCGCCCTTGGCGTCCGGGCCAAAAGCGGCACTGGTGCGGGAGCCGGCCTCAACGGTTGTGGCTTGGTGGTTGTCGCAGCGGGAGGAGGTCCCAGACAGCGATGTGCGGATCATCGCGTACACCAATGATCGGGTGCAGTGGTACAACCAGCAGATTCATCAGACATTGCATCCGCACGCGCCGACCCGCTTTGTGGTCGGCCAGCAAGTGATCGTGCATAAACAATGCGAGGCGCAGCGCCGGGTAGGGGGAGGTATGACTGAGCCAGACCGGCTGATCACCTCAGAAGAACTGCGCGTGATGGAAGTGGCGCCCCGGTCCCATCCGTTTTTCCCTCAGATTGCGGCGGAATGGCTGGTGCTGCGCGGCGAAACCAGCCAGCACTATGAGGTTTTTGCCGTTCAGGATGAGACCGATTGGCAGCGACGGATTTCCCGGTATTTTGAGGAATTTCGCGCATTGAAAGCGCAATCGGAGCGCGCCGCCGATTCCAAGGAACGCTTCGCTCTCAAAGAGGCAGCACATGAGGCGTCTAATCAGGGCTGGGCATTGGCGCGGGCGTTCGCCCCGTTGCGCCACGCCTACGCCATTACTTGCCACAAGTCTCAGGGGTCCACGTTCGATTGCGCTTTGGTGGATTTCACCGATTTAGCGCGGATGCGCGATCCGTTTGAATTTAACCGGGCGCTGTATGTGGCCATTACCCGGTCCCGCGAATTTTTAGCCCTTGTCGTGACATAAGGCATGTCCTCTGCCAGTCCCCCGGAGGCCCGCATGACCCCTGAAGCGCGAACAACCCTGCTGGGCCTGATTAGCGAGTATGGCCACAGCCTGACCCGCATCCAGGCCGTAGACGCCGCGATCCGTGCCCACTATCTCCGCTTGCCCGGCAAGACCGTAGAGGGCTGGGCCGATGTCCTCGCAGACCCGCGCCGGTACAACTACGTGTGGAGGCACATGCTCAAGCACGCCTGCGGGCAGGACCTGGACCTGCAACCGTTTCCACCGCCCAGCCACCTGCAACACCTGCTTCCTGGAGAACGCGCATGAATGAAACCTATACCGCTGCCAACATCCAGGTCTTGGATGCCGGGCAGATCGCGCATCGTTGGTTTTGGGCTGAGGCGGGCTTGTTGGCGACGCAATACCGCCGCCCGGAAGAATGGATTCGACGTGGGCTGCTGGCCTGCGAAGCGGTCGGCGTGCCCCACGAATATTTCGTGGATCGCTACCTGCGAAAACAGCCGATTCCTCTGCATCCCGGCGTTGACGCCGCCATGCGCGCGCTGATGGAGCGTACAAAGGCCACAGGAAGGCCCCTAGAATGCGCTAGGAGCGATTTTGCGGACAAAACTATAGCAACGCCGCACCCAGCCGCTGGCGTCGCCTTGCAGGCGCTCCCCTGCGGTTCTAGCGGCATTGACTGATTGGAGACCCCGCATGACCCCCGAAATCCGCAAAACGCTCCTGGGCCTGATCAGTGAGTACGGCCACAGCCTGACCCGCATCCAGGGCGAGAAAACGGATGGATTCCCTGATGCCGCGTAAAGCCGTCCAGGAAGTTCTACAAGGCACGCTGCCCGATGCAGGGCTACCCAAGGCGCTCCCCGCGCCGAAAACGCCGCAGAAGCCGTTTAAGCTGGCGTCCCGGCGCCCGAAAGAATCCGAAGTGCAGACGCAGATCGTGGACTACCTGCGGGCGCAACAAGCCCGTGGGCGCATCGTCTGGTTTGCCCGTTGCAACGGCGGTTCCGTGCTGTCCATGCACAAAGGGCGGCGCAGCTTCACCCGGTTCTATGCGCTGTATCTGCGCGGCGCCGAGCCGGCGCACAAAGGCATGGCCGACCTGCACGGAATGCGGCCCGATGGGCGGTATTTCGCGTTGGAGGTCAAACGGCCCGGCGAAAAAGCGACCCCGGAACAGCAGGCGTTTCTGGCGGCGGTTCAGGCCGGCGGGGGGATTGCGGCGGTGGTGCGCGGGTTTGAGGACGTGGATCGGGTGTTGTTTCATTTGTCGGGGAGCGCCGCATGAAAGCGACTTTGCCGGAAACCGAGCGCGGCGCAAATGGGTTTGGGAGCACAGGCCGATGAGCGAAGTACATCCGCAGTATGTCCGCTGCGCCAGCGACACCCGCGCGTTTCTGGACTGCGAGGTATCGCAGATCGGCGGGCTGATTCGCGTGCTGGGGTATGTCCCAATGGATTTCACACCCGAAGACGCGAAACTTTTGGCCTATGCCATCCTGGATTTGTTGGATAATCCCTATCTGGAAGTCCCGCAGTTGGAGGCCAACCCGGAAGGAGCAAACAGCAGCGGCGATGCTATTGTGGATGAGACCATCCAGATGCTCCTGGCCCGTTCGAAACTCGGCCAGGCAAAATACGGCACGACGCTGATGCGCAATGACCTGTCGTTGCTGGACTGGATGCGCCATGCGATTGAAGAGAGTTTAGACCGCACGCTGTACCTGCTGCGGGCACTGAAAGACCTGGAAAAACTGTACGATGATGGCCGCTGATCGGCTGTCACAAATCTTGCCACGGATGGTAAAAAAGCCCGTCAATTACCCCGCCCTAAAGGATGGGGCTTGTGGCTGCACTCGGACGATCCTTCGTCGTCATCGTGCGCCACGATAGGCTAATTGACATTAGCCCTTGCAGCGATATTGATCGCCGCGTTTTTATCCGCGTTTGCAACATGTCAGTCGATATGTTAAAAATACATCTTAATTTTATACGATCTGATAGGATATTTTAATGAGTGATTTTGGATTTGTCTATGTAATAAAAGGAATGCAGAAAGAAAATATCTTTTTTAAGATAGGGTCAACTATGAAAATAAATAGGGTTTTAGATTTAGATAACTATTTAATTTCTATACTGCATCCATTTGAAATAGATATTAAATTATCGCATGAAGTAATTATTCCATGCTATCGCCCTGAAATTCTTGAATATAAAATCCACGATAAATTTTCAACCAAAAGAGTAATCGGAGAATGGTTTGCACTTGATAATGAAGACATAAACAGTCTTCGTGATGTATCTTTATTAAAAGATATAGGTGCAAATCTTTGGGGAATTGATAAAAACCTGGATATAAACACTATAAATGAAGTTAAACAACAAAGAAGAAATAAACGGCTAGGTGAACGAGATGTAGATATTTTAATTGATCTTATAAATTGCAATGAATCTGTTGTTAAAGCTCATAAAGATAATCCAAGTCAAGCGGAACTGAACACGGCTGACCGCCCTTTGGGCGGTTCGTTCTACCTCCCCGGTCTTCAGGCCTGGGTCTCTCGCAGAGAATTCCGATGAGCCTTTTTGAACCCCTCTGGCAACCCGCCGCCACCACGGCGGCGTCTATCCCCAACACCCCGGCTGGTTCGATTACTGCCACTACGGTTCAGGGCGCAATCAACGAACTCGATGCTGAGAAGCTGGCGATTGCCACGACTGCCTCGCAAGCGGAAATGGAAGCCGGCACGGAAACGGCGGTTCGGGCGCTGTCCCCGGTGCGCATTGCCCAAGCGATTGCCGCCCTCGCCCCGGATAACTACGCGAAATATCTGGTTGCCCTCAATTTTGGAGCTGAACTGTAATGGCCTCGAATCCTACGTATCCCGCTACCTCCTTGCGTTCTTTGGTGGCGAAGCGACTGGCCGATTCTGATTCGACGAATATCGTGGATGTCCTTGACAACAGCGGCGGCAGTGTGGCGCTGAAGGTCGAGGCGCTGATTATCACGACCGATAACTCCGCGGATCGGGTGGCAAAGATTTATCTGCATGACGGCTCAGTCAGCCAGTTGCACGGTTCGGTCGCCGTACCCGATCTGTCCGGTACTAACGGTGCCACAGACGCCCGCATCAACGTGTTGAGTACGCTCGGCGTGGCTGGGAGTGATGGCGTGCTGTGCATCTGGGTTCCGGCAGGTGCGAAGTTGCAAATCAGTCTGGATGCGGCGCTGGCGGGCGGGAAATACCTGTACGTCACCGGTCGCGCGATTCCCTACACCTGAGACGGCTCATGTACCCCGCCAGCTATTCCCCCCGTTCCCGCGCTGTTGAAATTGATGACGCGGGACTTCGCACCCGTGCCCCGCTCAGTCCGGCCACCTGGAATCTCGCAGTGCAAATCACCGCGCCGGGTCAGACCTATACCGTGGACATCAACGCGGGCACGGCTCCAGAGTTTCGCATTGATTGGGGGGATGGTGTGGTGGAGTTCTTCACCACCATTGGGCTGAAAACGCATACCTATCAACTCGTCAAGACCCATACCGTCAAGATCAGCGGACGGTTTCGGAGTAGCGGGAATATCCGCCTGGGCAGCAATGCAGCGGATCGGGCGCGGCTGATCGGGACCGGGGTGATCCCGTTTATTCCGGGGTTGGCGAATTTTCTGAGTACGTTTCAGAATACTGGGCTTCGTTCTATTCCGACCGATCTCTTCAGATACAACACCCAGGTTTCGACGAATGGGTTTTTTCTGACGTTTCGCGGCTGCAGCAATCTCACTGGTTCCATTCCGACCGATCTCTTCAGATACAACACGCTGGTTTCGGTGAGTGGGTTTGCTTATACGTTCTACGGTTGCAGCAATCTCACCGGTTCCATTCCGACCGATCTCTTTCGCTACAACACCCAGGTTTCAACGGATGGGTTTAATCAGACGTTTCGCGATTGCACCAATCTCTTCGGTTCCATCCCCACTGATCTCTTCAGATACAACACCCAGGTTTCGACGAGTGGGTTTTTTCAGACGTTTCGCGGCTGCACCAATCTTACCGGTTCCATTCCGGCTGATTTGTTCAGATACAATACGCAGGTTTCGACGAGTGGGTTTTTTCAGACGTTCTACAGTTGCAGCAATCTCACTGGTTCCATTCCGGCTGATTTGTTCAGATACAATACGCAGGTTTCGACGAGTGGGTTTAATGCGACGTTCTACGGTTGCACCAATCTCTTCGGTTCCATCCCGACCGATCTCTTCAGATACAACACCCAGGTTTCAACGGATGGGTTTGGTTATACGTTCTTCAGTTGCACCAATCTCACCGGGATTCCCGCTGATCTCTTTCGCTACAACACGCTGGTTTCGACGAGTGGGTTTTTTCAGACGTTTCGCGGCTGCACCAATCTCACCGGGATTCCCGCTGATCTCTTTCGCTACAACACGCTGGTTTCGACGAGTGGGTTTGCTTATACGTTCTATAATTGCCCCGGCCTAACCGGTTCGATTCCCACGGATCTCTTTCGCTATAATACGCAATGCACATCTTTTAATTCGACCTTCTATTCTTGTCCTAAACTCCAGCAAAACGCCAACATCTTCTATGCGGATGGCGAGCAGAGTACCCGTTTTCTCAATCAGAGCGTGGACTTTACCAACTGTTTCCGCGTGACCTCGTACACCGGCAATCAAGGTGTGGCCCCGGATTTGTGGAATTGCGCGTTTGGCACCGGTACGCCGATTAAAACCGATTGCTGGCAGGGTCATTCTGTTTCAACTGTTTCCAACTTCGCGGACATTCCCGCTGACTGGACTTGATGATGAGCTATACCGTGCTTCGCTTGGAAGACGTGCCCGATCGGCGCGAGTGTTTTGTGCAGGTGCAATTTACCGATGCCGCCACCGGCGCGTCTATTCCCTACGCGCAATGGTTGACCGGCAGTGCGTATGACGCCTGGAAGGCTGATCCTGAATCCCTGGACGCCCTCATCGCCGACTGGGAAACTTTGGCGGTCAATCAGTATTACGATGCGTCCACCATCACCCCCCGGCAAGCCCGGTTGGCGCTGCTGAGTGCTGGCCTGCTGGATGCGGTGGAAGCGTATGTCGCCACGCAGCCGCGTGCCGTACAAGTGGAGTGGGAATTTGCTAATCAGATTCGCCGGGATTGGCCTCCGGTGGTCAATGCCGCGAGCGCGCTCGGTTTGACCAATGCACACGTGGACGCGCTGTTTGCCACAGCAGCACGGTTATGACCGGCACCCTCCCCAAGCGCATTGCCGCCACCAATCTGCAATGCGCCAAGTGCATCCAGTTTCGGGATGACGACCCGGATATTTACCAAGCTTGCGAGAAAGGCCCCGTCCTTCAGGGCGGGGATGGATAGCGCACCGGGCGAAGCACGGTCATTCTGGCGCGCGTTGTTGCTCAATGTACTGACGCAATACTTCAATGGGCGCACCTCCGCACGAAGCCGCAAAGTAGCTCGCTGACCACAATCCGCCACGCCAATAGCGGCGGGCAATATCCGGGCGGTCTTGGCGCAACCGCCGTGCGGAGACCCCTTTTAACGAATTGACCAAGGCCGATACGGAGACCTTTGGCGGGTAGTGAACCAGCAAATGAACATGGTCTGGTTCGCCATTAAATTCATCCAAGGTCGCCTCAAAATCGCTACAAACTTTCGCAAAGACCGTTCGCAATCGCCCTAGTGCATCGGCATCAAAGATTTTTCGCCGATACTTAGGGATAAAGACCAAATGCACATGAAGCTGATAAACAACGTGTCTACCGCGCCTAAGCTCGTCTTGCATCGCCTTAGACCAATTGATATAATAGCCGCATGATAAAGACTTTTCAGTACCGAATCAAGGATTCCACCTGCGCCGCCGAACTCACGGTCTTGGCGCGCGCGTGCAATCAGGTCTGGAATTTCTGTAATGAATCTCAGGAACACGCGCTGCGCTGGAATCAACGCTGGCCGACGTATCAAGACCTGTGCAAATTGACCACGGGTAGCAGCAAGGAACTGGGCCTGCATTCGCAGACCGTGCAGGCGGTGTGCGATGAATATGCCACACGTCGGAAGCAAGCCAAAAAGCGTAAGTTGCGCTGGCGCGGCAAGCGGTCTTTGGGCTGGATTCCGTTCAAGGCGTCCGGGGTCAAGGTGGTGGACGATACCGTGTGCTATGCAGGTCACACCTTCCGTTTTTGGAACAGCCGTGATCTCCCCGGCCCGATCAAGGTAGGAAATTTTGCCCAGGATGCGCGGGGTCGCTGGTATGTCAATTTCGTCTGCGAAGTCCCGGAAGCGGAAGCGACAACCGGAACCCAACACGTCGGTATCGACTTGGGCTTGAAAACGCTGGCGACGTGTTCGGATGGTCGCAAGATTGAAGCGCCTCGCTGGTATCGGAGTCAGCAACGGCGGATTGCGGAACATCAGCGCAAGCGTCGTTCCCGGCAAGCGCGTAACCTTCAAGCCAAGATTGCCAACCGGCGCAAGGATTTTCTGCACAAGGAATCCGATAGACTCACGAAAGAGTGTGAGTTGATTGTGGTCGGGGATGTCTGTAGTTCTAAGTTGACTAAAACGAACATGGCCAAATCGGTGAATGATGCCGGATGGTCGATGTTTCGCCACCTTCTTGAATATAAAGCGATTGCGCGGAAGGTGGTGTACTGTGAGGTCTCTGAACACCTCACAACTCAAGCCTGTTCCTGTTGCGGTTCGATAGGCGGCCCAAAAGGTCGAAAGGGTCTTGGGGTCAGAGAATGGGTGTGCAGCGAATGCCATACGGTTCATGACCGTGATGTCAACGCTGCACTGAATATTCTCCGTATGGGGCATCATACGCTAGCTCTGAAGTGAGTTAGGAATCCCCGGTCTTTAGGCCGGGGAGGATGTCAACGATTATTAGGCGCCTCCGTTATTTCTATTTGCGCTGGAGAGTACGGCAACACGCCGTGCAATGGGCCGCTATCGGCATCGGGCTGGGAATCCCCAACAAACACGATCTTGATTATTTGGACGCTATTTGGCGGGGCGAGGAATGAACTACCGTCCTGAAGATGTTCTCGCCATGGCGCGCACCCTTTGGGGTGAGTGTCGGGGCGAACCGCGTGAAGGCCAGATTGCGGTGGCCTGGACGATTCGCAACCGCGCGGAGAATCCCGGCTGGTGGAGTCGGCAACGCGGCGATGGCATTCCCGACGATACGATTGAAGCCGTATGTCTTGATCCACATCAATTCTCGTGCTGGTGGGACGGTCAGGCCAAACAAGTACGCAGCAGTACCCTCGCGCAACTGGGGACGCTGTACGAGTTGGCCGAGGCGGTGCTGAACGATCAGATTCCTGATCCGACGGGCGGGGCTGATCACTACCACACCATTTTGCGCCCGGAAGGGGTCAAGGCCTGGCCGCCGTTGTGGGCACAGAAGAAAGTCGGCAAGCGAATCGGTCGTCATTTGTTCTATCGGTTGGGGCTGAGGTAGCCATGCGCCGCTGGGGACCGGTACTCGTCCTGATCGGCAGTCTGGCCGGTTGCGCGCACGCGGATTACGGGCAACTGGCTGATTCCGCCACGACCGCCGTAGCCCTGTCACGCGCTGGTTTTGCGGAAGGCAATCCGCTGCTGTCCGGGCTGGACTGGCCGGAGATTGCGGCGGCCAAGTTGGTGATCACGCAAGCGGTGAAGCTTACGCCGGAACCGATCTGCGAACCCGGCCTGATGGGGCTGACCGTATTTGGCTACAACGCCGCCGTGTGGAATGTCGCCGTACTGGCTGGCAGTGGTCCCGCCGCG
>Ga0209310_1000210_pt1 | contig 82373 bp, 65 predicted proteins | sample AD_UKC030_MetaG_FD_184415 | JGI IMG/M metagenome (GOLD analysis project Ga0209310, IMG submission 184415) | Active sludge microbial communities of municipal wastewater-treating anaerobic digesters from USA - AD_UKC030_MetaG (SPAdes) (version 2) | ecosystem: Engineered > Bioreactor > Anaerobic >... | reverse complement strand
TTTTGAGCTAAGAAACATCATTGAAATGAAGCTCAAAAAGATTACCCGGCTTCGGTAACATCTTTTATGAGGCAACGTTTCCTATCCACTCTCTTCGCTCGGTAACATTTTTTAATGAGGCAACAGGATGTTATATGGATTTTTCTCATAGGTCTTAACAGGGATTATTACAGGTTGATACTTTACTATTATGCTGAAGCTGTTAAAAGCTTATTGAACCACCACAACTTGCGTTAATCATAACTCACACCTGCAATTTTTAAATGGAAGTTTACGTTCGCCCTTTTCCTAGATGAAACAATAATATTTTAGGATGTCGATACCTTCCCCCGGTGTGATGCGACCAAGAGAGAACTACATCAATGGTCATTGTTATCAAAATATAACCTGCCTTCGATCTGCTTGGCGGCTACTTGCCTTTTTCGAATACGTGCGGGGCAACGGAGCGCTTGGCCAGCAGATTGCCCAGTTTCACGCGCATAAAAGCGCTGGTGGTGTAGCGGGTGACTTTGTAGTAGAAGCGGCTGACCACGTAATCGACCATCGCGGTGTAGGGTTCAACCAATTCAGGAACGATGGAAAAGTTATCGTAGTTGACAATGGTCTGGACTTTTTTCTTCAGGGGCTGGCAGATGCGCTCGACATGCTGGCGTATTTCCTCAATCTGCTCGTGCGACCTGACGCTCAATCCCTCGAAGTTGATAAACAGCAGATTCTCCTCGGGCTTGTAGGTAAAGCGCTCGGCAAGTGGAAGGGTGAGCAGGTCGTCTTTCAGCCCCATGGTTTCCGGCCGGAATATTCTGGAATCCATCGGGAGGATTTCTTCCGCAATGAGCGGTTTGAATTTCATCTTCTCCAGGATATCTTTCTGCAAATCAATCCCCGGGGCTATCTCGATTAAAACCAGTCCTTTGTCGCTCAGGCGAAATACGCAGCGCTCGGTGATGTAAAGGACAGGCCGTCCGCTTCTGGCGCCGACTGATCCGCTGAACGTGACCTGGTCAACGGCTTCGATAAACTTGGGCACGCTGCCGTCTTTGATGATTTTGAGTTTTTCGTCAGCTACGGCAACCTGTAAATCACCGGCAGTAAAACTCCCTGTAAACACCACTTTCTTCGCGTTCTGGCTGATATTAATGAAACCTCCCGCGCCCGCCAGACGGGGGCCGAATCGACTCACGTTGAGGTTGCCTTTCGCGTCAGCCTGTGCCAGCCCCAGAAAGGCCAGATCCAATCCGCCGCCGTCGTAGAAGTCGAACTGGTAGGGCTGATCGACAATCGCTTCCACATTGGTGGCCGCTCCGAAACTCAGCCCGCCGGCCGGAATACCGCCGATGACACCCGGTTCCGCCGTGAGCGTCAGATATTCGAGCAGACCTTCTTCTGCCGCCACGCGGGCGATGCATTCGGGAACCCCAATGCCGAGGTTGACCACGGCGTTGACCTTGAGTTCGAGAGCGGCGCGACGGGCGATGATTTTTCTTTCGTCCAGCGGCAGCGGCTCCAGGGAGGTTACCGGCACTCTGGTCTCTCCGGAATAGGCGGGGTTGTATTTTTCCGCGAAGGTCATCCAGTGATCCTCAGGATCGGCGACGACCACGCAATCCACCAGGATGTCGGGAATTTTGACATCACGGGCGCGCAGGGTTCCGCGGTCCGCAATCCGTTCGACCTGCACCATCACCACACCGCCGGAATTTTTTGCCGCCATGGCGATGGAAAGCGAATCCACGGTCAGCGCTTCGCGTTCCATGGTGATGTTTCCATCCAGGTCCGCCGTTGTTCCTCGCAGCACCGCCACTTGAATGGGCCGCGGCTTATAAGCGAGGCATTCCTCTCCATCAAAACTTAGCAGTTCAACGATGTCTTCTGTGGTTCGTTCGTTGATTTTGCCGCCGCCGTGCCGGGGATCGACAAAGGTGCCCAGACCGACTTTGGAAATGGTTCTGGGATTATGCGCGGCGATATCTCGCAGCATATGCGAGATGACACCCTGCGGCAGATTGTAGGCTTCAATTTTATTTTCGATGGCGAGCTTTTGTAATTTTGGAACAAGCCCCCAGTGACCGCCGATCACGCAGTTGACCAGTCCTTCATGGGCGAGATGATTCAGGCCTTTTTCTTTGCCGTCGCCGATGCCGGCGGAATAGATAATCGTGAGTTCCCGGGGCCTGCCCTGTTCGATAAATTGCCTTTCAATCTCTTTGGCAATCCCTTCGGCAAAACCGCAGCCGACAAATCCGCCAAATGCGACCGTATCTCCGTTGCGAATGACATGCACGGCTTCATCCATTGATACCACTTTGCCGCGCTTCATGCGCCGCGCCAGGTCAGAGGATATCGGATGGCGTTCCTGGATCATATCGTTCATGGCTCGCTCCTTTAGGAAGATTTGGTTTTACTCCCGGTAAATAGCCTCGAAAATAACCTCGTTCCACGTATCCCGGATGTCCCTGAAGGCGTTCAGGGTGGTTTCGATATTTTCCGACCGCCGCCGTTCAATATAACTGAAGGTGTTGGATTCCTGCACTTTGCTACGGTTGTCATTAATCCATGCGGCCCAGGATTCGAAAACCTTCATCCAGGGGCTGACCTGATCCGACCAGATGTAGCGGCTGACGCGTCCGGGCTGAAGCCAGCGCAGAGCAGTCGCCTGCTGCGGATGCACAATGAGCGATTTGACCAGGGGACGGCCGAAGGCAAGATACAGGTTATCGTTGACTTCCGATACGCGGTTCATTTTATCGAATTCGGATTTGGGAACGAAGGTTGTGACGTGTTGAACATCTCTTTTCTCAAAGCGGACGTAGAACTGTTCTTTCGAAGGATCCTTTTCGCCGGTTTCGCCTTCGATGATCATTTCATACAAACCGGGCTTAAGATTCTGCATCCGTTCGATGTGCTCGATAATCGCGTGATGCTCCCGGCGCGCCACGGACGCCGATACAAAAATGCCGAGATGGCCGATATGGTTGTGCAGCAGGTAGATGATCCGCTGGCCGGCCTTTATCAGAGCATCCGTCGTCGGATAAACTTCCGAGATCCAGTGGAGGGCCTGCTCGGGCGGTGTGATGTTGTCGCCGCTGGAGGCGAATATGATGAGCGGATCTTTCATATTTTTCAAGTCAATCCGGTGATTGTGGCCTATGTCCAGCACGCCCTTTTCCAGTTTGTTGCCGATAAAGAGGTTTCTGACAATCCAGAGGATTTCTTCTTCGTTGAGCAGATAAAAACCGGTCCACCAGCGTTCGAAATCGAGGTAACGTTCCCGTTCCTTGTCAATGTTAGCGAACAGGTTATAGTCTTTTTTCCAGAGGGTGTTGGCCGGATTGAGCCGTTCAAAGTTATCGACAAGATAGGCGCCGTCAAATAATCCTCCGCCGAGGTCGCATAAGAAACTGTTTACCCACGAACCGCCCAGCAGCCCGCCTTTCAGGCGCATCGGATTGATGCGCTCGCCGCCCGCCCAGTAGGACATCGGCGCGCCGTTGATGACAATCGGCCCGGTGACATCAGGCCGGTCGGCGCCCAGCATGGCCACAGCCCAGCCGGCCTGGCAGTTTCCGTAGACGATGGGGAAGTCTCTGTCCGGATGGCGCTTCTTGATCTCCTCGAGAAAATGGATTTCCGCCTGCTCTACATCCTCCATGGTTTGATCCGGCAACGGTTCGGGCGAAAACGATGCAAAGTAAACCGGATGACCTTCGCAAAGCGCCATGCCCACTTCCGAATCCTTTTTAAAGCCGCCGATGCCCGGTCCGTGGCCGGCCCGCGGGTCAATCACTAAAACCGGTCTTTTGCCGGGGCGGGGTTCCATCCCCTCCGGAGGCTTGATGAACAACAGGGAATAGTTGACCGGTCTTGGAAAATTGCGCGCGTCCAGAACGATTTCATATTCATAATCCAGCAGCGGCGGCATTCCTTTCCGGTGATGCTCCAGCATGTTATTGCCGCGCACCCTCATGGTATCCATAAAAAGCACCCAGCGTTGCCAGAAGTCAATCGAATATTCCCAGGCATCTTCGGAGAATCTGGCCCATGTTAAATGCGAAAGCCTGCCGCCCAGATCCGCCCACGACGCCAGCGCGCCGAAAGGTTCGACCGGAGCCTCTTTTTTCAATTTTTTATTTAACATGACATCCGTCGTCTGTGTCATAAGTTGATGACACGATTTGAAAAAATCGTAAGTGTTCATCCTTGTACTCATAAGTTATTCCCCAATTTATTTTTTTTCAGCGATGTTTTTAATGATCCCCAGAAATCCGTCCGCTTTCAGGGATGCGCCGCCCACCAGCGCGCCGTCAATATCGTCCATGGCGATTAAATCGCCGATATTCTCCTGTGTGACGCTGCCCCCGTAGAGAATGCTTAACTCATCAGCCGCCTTGCCGTAACTTTCTCTTAAGATGCCGCGGATGAAGGCATGCACTTCCTGCGCCTGTTCGGACGTTGCCACTTTTCCCGTGCCGATCGCCCAGACCGGTTCATAGGCAATGACGATGTGATCAATGGTTTGCAAACCGGCCAGTCCGTTTTTCACCTGCCGGCCGACGACATCCTTTGTGATGCCTTTTTCTCTTTCTTCATCGGTTTCTCCGACGCACATAATCGGCGTCAGCCCCGTGTCCAGAGCTTTTTTAACTTTCAGGTTAACATCCGCGTCACTTTCCCGAAAATATTTCCGGCGTTCGGAATGGCCGATGATGACATAAGCGCAGCCGAGGTCTTTGAGCATGGCTGGGGATACTTCTCCCGTATAAGCTCCCTTGTCCTCATAATACATGTTCTGCGCGGCCATCGATACATTCGAGCCTTTAATGATTTGACCGACGCTGAAAAGAGCGGTGAACGGCGGGGCAAGAATAATCGATCCGTCCTGAATGCCGGAAGATCCCTCTTTAATGGCTCTGGCCAGAGCCATCGATTCGGCCACGGTGTTGTTCATTTTCCAGTTGCCGGCGACAATCCATTTCCTCATAATGAGTCTCCCTGAAAACGAATCCCGTATTTCGGGATGAAGTTTGTCCCTGCCACTTAAAGGTGGCGGGATAATTCGCTCTAAGATTTTTCAAACACTGTGTTTCGAAAAATCTAGGCTCATTAAAGCGTTTGTCGTAATGAGACTAAAACTTCAAAAGCAAAGCGTATTGAAGTATTGTAGTCGAATTCCCAATCCCGATGTATCGGGATTGGGAATTATCCCATGTGCGAAGCTAAGAGGGATTACATTATCTTGTTTCTTGCCTAAAAACTTATCAATCTATTTTTCCAGCGCGGCAATACCGGGCAGGGTTTTTCCCTCCAGCCACTCTAAGAAAGCACCACCGCCGGTGGAGATATAAGACATTTTCGCGCTCAGTCCAGCCTTCTTGATGGCTGTATCCGTATCGCCGCCGCCGATGATGGATAGAGCACCGGAGTCAGCCACCGCCTGAGCCAGTTGGAAGGTTCCCTTGCTGAAAGGCGCGAGTTCAAACATGCCCATCGGACCGTTCCAGATGACTGTCTTAACGCCTTTCAAAGCATCGCTGAAAAGAGAGATGGTGGCCGGGCCGATATCCAATCCGATCATATCTTTCGGAATATCCTTTACATCACAGACTTTGGCTTCGGCTTCTGCTGTTGCAGCGGGGGCAATCACGGCATCTACCGGCAGTAAAAACCGCACGTTTTTTTGCCTGGCTTTGTCTACGATCCTGCGCGCCGTATCCAGCATATCTTCTTCGCAAAGCGATTTGCCGGTTTCATTTCCCGCCGCGCGTAAGAACGTAAAGGCCATGCCGCCGCCGATAATGATTTTATCCACCTTTTCAATCAAGTTTTCCAGCAGACCGATTTTGTCCGAAACCTTCGCGCCGCCGATCATCGCGGCCAGCGGTTTGGCCGGATTGACCATAGCCTTCTTAAAATATTCGACTTCATTTTTTAGCAGAAATCCGGCCGCGCACACCGGAACGAATTCGGTGATAGCCGAATTGGACGCCGCGGCGCGGTGCGAGACGGCAAAAGCGTCGTCAATATAAACATCGCAAAGTGCTGCCAGTTGTTTGGCGAATTCCGCGTCGTTCTTGTCTTCGCCCGGCTGAAACCGGAGATTCTCCAGAAGAATGATATCGCCTTCTTTCATTTTGGCGACCGCCTGTTCCACGGCCGGTCCCACACAGTCATCCAGAAACAGAACATCCTTTTTCACAAGATCCGACAAAACCTTGACAACCGGTTTGAGCGACATCTCGGCAACCCTTTTCCCTTTGGGTCTGCCCAGATGCGACGCGATGATTAATTTTGCACCCTTTTCCAGCGCGTAATTGATCGTCGGGATGCTGGCCCGCACGCGCTTGTCGCCGGTCACATTTCCTTCCTTATCCATCGGAACGTTAAAATCCACTCTCAGAAAAACCCGTTTGCCTTTCATTTCAATTTGATCAATGTACTTCATCATCCAATCCTCATTTTTCATTTCATTATAAAAGAAAGCAGTTCCAGCATTCTGTTGGAAAAGCCCCATTCATTGTCATACCAGGAGAGAATCTTCACCATGTTGCCGCCGATGACGGTTGTGTTGGGCATATCCACGATGGAGGAATGTTTGTTGCCGTTGAAGTCGCGGGACACCAGTTCTTCCTCTGAACACGCGAGAATGCCCTTCATAACGCCTTTTGAGTATTCCCTGAATTTGTCGTTGATTTCATTTCGGGTGGTGTTTTTGGCAAGTGTGGCCACAAAATCAACCAACGAAACATTCGGTGTTGGCACACGAATCGCCAGCCCGTCCAGTTTCCCTTTCATCTCCGGGATGACTTCCGCGATGGCCCTGGCCGCGCCGGTCGTGGTGGGGATCATCGAAAGTGCCGCCGCGCGCGCTCTTCTTAAATCCTTGTGCGCTTCATCCACGACCACCTGATCATTGGTGAAGGAATGAATGGTCGTCATCAAACCATGCTCAACGCCGAATTCCTGATTCAGGATTTTGACAATCGGCGCCAGACAATTGGTGGTGCAGGAGCCCATGGAAATAATGTTGTGCTTGGTTTTATCGTAAACTTCCGGATTGACGCCGAGGACAAATGTGACGTCGGGACCTTTTGCCGGCGCGGAGATGACAACCTTCTGCGCTCCCGCCTCGATATGTTTTCCGGCCCCGGTCTTGTCGGTAAATCTACCGGTACTCTCCAAGACAACATCAATCCCTAAATCTTTCCAGGGCAGGGTTTCCGGTTCCCGGACGGAAAAAGTTTTGATTTCTTTTCCGTCAACGTTGATGGAGTTGCTGCCGGCCTTAACCTCCGCGTCCAGCGTTCCGTGCGTTGAATCATATTTCAGCAGATGGGCCAGTGTTTTCGTGTCGGCAAGATCATTGACCGCTACAAACTCCACATCGCTGCTTTTATATCCGGCCCGAAAAACAAGCCGGCCTATTCTTCCAAAACCGTTAATGGCAATTCTGACTGGCATATAGACCTCCTTGGATGTGAAATTATTAATTAAAAGGGATTATTTGTCAACCTGTTTTGCCGGATATCAGATTGGGAAGCCGGCCCATACATGGCTTCTTCAAGAAAATAAAAAAACTCAGTTTTTCCTGACGTTTACGACTTCTCAGGTGATGAATAAATCATTCGTTGAGAAGTTTGGATCCGTCGTCAGATTGATGCCCAACCGTCTGAGACCCGCTTCATCGCCCGGCGTGGGAATGTGGGTCATGTGCGCTTCGCAATCTCTCAACTCTCTCAGTTTTTCCAGTGCCAGTTGGGCGGCGGGATTGGTGGTCGCGCTGATGCTGATGGCGATGAGCGCTTCTTCCAGATCAAGGCTGACTGATTTTTCATCAAGAATTTCCGTTTTCAGATTTTTAACCGAATTCGTAATTTGAGGCGGCAGCAGTTTTATTTTATCGGGGATCTCCGCCAGATGCTTGATGGCATGCAGAACCATACTGGTTGCCGCGTGCATCAGGGAAGAGTTGCTGCCGGTGATAATTTTTCCGTTTTTCAATTCGATGGCGGCGCCGCAGAAAATGCCTTCGTTGCCTCTTTCGTAATCCCTCTGTTCCTGCGGTGGTGTGACAGCGGCTTCCCTGGCCGGCGTCACGACCGGACGATCTTCCGGCATCAGATTAAAATCTTTCATGAACAATTCCGCGCGCTGCACGGTTTCGCGGTCGGCAAAGCCCATTGCGTATTCGCACCGATAACGGAAATAGCGGCGAATCATTTCCATTTGGGATGCCTGCTGCGTAACCTCATCATTGATGATAGCAAAGCCGGCACGGTTGACGCCCATATCCGTGGGTGATTTATAGAATGAAGGCTCTCCCGTAATCTTTTCCAGAATTCGCCTGAGAACAGGAAAAACTTCCACGTCGCGGTTGTAGTTTACCGATTTTTCTCCATAAGCATCCAGGTGAAATGGATCAATCATATTAAAGTCCCGGATGTCGGCGGTGGCCGCTTCATACGCGACATTGACCGCATGTTTCAGCGGGATATTCCAGATGGGAAATGTTTCAAACTTGGCGTAACCGGATTTCACGCCCTGCCGGTAATCATGATAAAGCTGGGAAAGACAGGTGGCCATCTTGCCACTGCCCGGCCCCGGTCCGGTGACGATCACCAGCGGTTTGTCGGTTTTGATGTAGGAATTGGCGCCGTAACCTTCATCGCTGACAATCGTTTCCACATCCGTCGGGTATCCTTTAGTGAACTTGTGCGTGTAAACGGGGATGTTGCGCCTTTCCAGTTTGTTTTTAAAGATGATGGCAGCGGGCTGTTCGTCGAAACGGGTAATCACAACGCCCACGACATTGATCCCCCACGTTCTCAGATTATCGATGAGTTTGAGAGCATCCGCGTCGTAGGTAATGCCGAAATCGGCGCGGATTTTTTTTCTTTCAATGTCGCCGGCATAAATACAGAGGATAATATCGGCCTTATCTTTTAATTCCTGAATCAGACGCATCTTGACGTTCGGGTCATAACCGGGCAGCACACGGGCAGCGTGGTAATCATAGAGCAGTTTGCCGCCGAATTCGAGATAGAGTTTGTTGTTGAAGCGGTCCACTCTTTTGAGAATTTCTGTGGTCTGTTCCTGGATGTATTTTTCGTTGTCGAATCCCGGTTTCTGAATCATTGAGTTTCTCCTTCTGCAGATGCTTGATGACCCGTCTAAAACGTTTTTGAACTATAAGGAGAACAATTTTGTATGTCAATCACTAATATGAAGCCCAAAGCAAACTTTGGGGCTTCATAAACCTGTGCAGTGAAAAAAAGGCAAGATCAATGCAATGTATTAAATATAAGGATGGAAATCCGGCTCATACATGACCGAGCGGATATGGCCGGACAGGTCTGCCGGTTCAGTCATGGACGTCAGCCCCCGTGCGAAAACGACTTTTGCCACCGCCAGCGCGATATTGGCCGAAACTTCGCGAATGCGGTTTAGCGACGGAAAAAGACATCCTGTCTGCAAATCTTCTTCTGTCACCTGCGCCACCAGCGTTTTGGCGGCGGCGGTAAACATTTCATCCGTGACGCGCGAAGCTTCCGAGGCGATGACGCCGAGACCCACGCCGGGGAAAATATAGGCGTTGTTGGCCTGTCCCGGAACGAAAGTCCGCCCATCCATCGTAACGGCCGGAAAGGGACTTCCGCTCGCGAAAATGGCGTGTCCTTTGGTGTGTCGATAGGCTTCCTCAGACGTGCATTCGGCTTTGGATGTCGGATTGGAAAGCGCAAAAATAATCGGCCGTTCGTTTATTCGGGCCATGGCCTCTATGATTGCCGGTGTGAAGGTTCTGGGCTGGCCGGAGACACCGATAATGGCCGTCGGCTTCAAGGCTTCCACGGCGGACAAAAGGTCCTGATGGAACGGGAAATCATGCGCGTAGGGTTTTTTATGCTCCACCAGATCCGTGCGGCTTTTCACAACCAGGCCTTTGGAATCCACAAACCAGCAATTTGCATGAGCTTCGGATAAAGACAATCCTTCCTCCATCATGGCGGAAGAGACCAGATCGCCGATGCCGATTGCCGCTTCCCCTGCGCCCAGGAAGAGAAGTTTCTGCCGGGAAATTTTTCCGCCGGTGATCCGCAGGGCTGAATAAAGTCCGGCCAGAGCCACCGATGCCGTTCCCTGAATGTCGTCGTTGAACATGCAGTACTGATTGCGGTATTTTTCGAGCAGACGGAATGCGTTGACGTTGCCGAAATCCTCCATTTGAATCATGACGCCGGGGAAAGCTTTGGACGCGGCCGCCATGAACTCGTCAATCAGCGCATCGTATTCTTCCCCCCGCAAACGCGATTCCGGCAGACCAATATAGTCCGGAGCATTCAGCAGGTCCTGATTGTTGGTGCCGACATCGATCGTCACGGGCAGGCAGCCTTTCGGATCAATGCCCGCGCAGGCGGTGTAGAGGGAGAGTTTGCCGATGGGAATTCCCATCCCGTTGGCACCGAGATCGCCCAGTCCCAGGATTCGTTCGCCGTCTGTTACGACGATGACGCGGACATTTTTATGCGGCCAGTTTTTCAATATCTTTTTGATGCGGCCGCGATCATATTTTGAAATGAAAATGCCGCGCGACTCGCTGAAAATTCGGCTGTATTCCTGACACGCCTGCCCGACGGTTGGTGTATAAATAATGGGCATCAGTTCCTGCATATTATCCATCAGAACGCGGTAGAAGAGATTTTCGTTTCGATTCTGTACGCCGGAAAGATAGAGATATTTTTCCAGATCGGTGGTTTTGCGCCGGACGTTGCTGATGATATGCCGAATTCTGTCCGCGGGTGAGAAGACGCGCGGCGGAAGCAACCCCCGTAAACCGAAAGCTTCACGCTCCTGTTCGTTAAAAACGGTTCCTTTATTCAAAGCCGGGTCCTGCAGCAGCGTTCTGCCCCGTGGTATTTTTATTGAGCGGTTTTTCAGTGTCCGATTTGACATGGTTTCTCTCCTGAACGGATTGCTTTCTGATTGTTGCGGCCACTGAAGTATAGGAAGACAAGACGGGTGTCAATAAAAAAAGTGCTCTGAAAAAACAATGAATCAGACGCGCCCGGTTTTTAATATTTTGGAAATCAGCTGATACCGATTATTGACACCGATTTTCTGATAGATATCTTTGCAATGATCTTTAACCGTGTATTCCGAGATGCGGAGCTTCTGGGCTATCTCTCTATTGGAGCGGCCGATGGAAGCCAGATAGGCAACTTCCATTTGTCTGGGCGTCAGGTCCGTCTGCTCCAATTGTTCCTTAATAAACAGGGTGTCCGGCAAACGTTCCGTCAAAATGATTTGGAGAGGGGAACCGGGATTCGTGGAAATCAGTTTGGCATGATAAAATTCACCTCGATTCATCAAATAAGTCGATCCGTCTCCGGAAAGAACATTCATTAAATTCTTCATCGATCGTTTGCGGAGGGCTCTTTTAGCTTCTTCATTAATAAAAAAAATGTCCGGATCCCCCTTGCGGTGGACGCGTAACAGGACAACACCGGTTCCGACAATGGCGGTTAATGATTTCAAAAGAATATTTTCATTATAAGCCCGGGCTCTTCTCATCGCACTGAGGTTCGTTATAGCCGTCAACCACATCGCTTTTTTATTAATCGTTATCGGAGTAGCATTAAACAATCCTAATAGTGGTTTCCCCTGAACTTTTCCTTCCAGTTCAATATTTTCCGCGAATCCGTTTTTTGAAATTGCAGTAGCAAGCAGGGATCGCTGATCAGGGGTTATCCATCCCATATTTGTGGATGACATTCCGATGATATCCGGACGCGGCACTCCCATGGCTTTCGCAAAAGATTCATTCACGTCCACGTAAGTGCCGTCTTTTGCCAAAGAGATCGTCATGACAGTAGGAGTATTCCAAAAAAATTTTTTGATGTAATTTAAAGAAGGTGTTTGTTTTACGAGATTATGCATAGATTATAAGAACTTCCTTTTTGTGGGCTTGAGTATAGGAGGCGCGGTCTTGTGTCAAGGAGATTTTGATAGTCCCATCAATTTCCCTTAACAGGCAAAACTGGGGACGAATTCCTCCTGGTTTCCCGCATCCAGAGTTTTTTCCTGCGCCAGGTGGCCATGGTAGGGTAGTGGTGGGGAATGCGGACAATGTTCATGGAATTCACAACCTCTATCTGGTGGCATAAATCCGCTTGACACAAGATGCCATCTCATATACTCAAGCCCACAAGCTCTTACAATTCATTTTATTGATGATGACGCGTTTCGACAGAGGCGGGATTAGTCCTGTTTGCATGTTGAAGCTCATTTTATCAAAGGCAAATAAGGAGGTTGGCATGGTTTCAAAAAAGAGTTTTGATGATGAAACAAGCGGAAGAACCAGTTACATTTTTTTAGGATGTCTGTTTTTGCTGATGTTATTCACTGTGCCCTGCGCCGAAGCGTACGATCACATTGTCACCGGGTTTAATATGCCGGAAAATTCCCTTCAAACGGCGGGAAACGGCCGGATTTTCGTTACGTCGAATGGAACTGTTTACGAAGTTATGCCGGATGAAAATCTGGTGGAATGGCCGAAAACCAAAGTGGCCAATGACGTTGACCAGAGTTGCCAATTCATGGGCATTACCGAAACCAATGGCTACGTCTATACCGTTTGCACGGAAAATTTTTATGCCTATTACGCCGTTGTGCGCCTTTTCGCCCTTGAAAAATACAGCGGGACAATCATGACGGAGGTCGCCAATACAAAAGACAACATCAACCTCAGAAAAGTCGATGCCCCTAATGGAATGACGACGGATGGAAAAGGTAATTTATACCTGGCCGACCACGGGGCGCCCGGCTATCCGGGTGCCGTCTACAAGATTCATGTCAGCGGCGAAAATATCGTATCGGAAGTCAATGTCAGTAAGATTTACAGTTTTAAGAACTGCAAAGCCAACGGGATTAAGTATTATAATGGATATTTGTATATTACGGTCAATCCGACGGGGTACATCGGGCTGAATCAGCTGCTTCGTTATAAGCTGGATGCCAACGGTAATATGATCGCCGATTCCAGAAAGGTCATCTTTTCATCATCCTATACTCTAGACGATTTTTTCCTGATCAGAGACACAGTTCGCAACGAAGACGGTTGTTTGATTGCGCAAACAACGGGGGCAAGGGTAATTCATATTAATGAAGCGGGCGAAGTTAAAAACATCGTCCTTTTTTATATCCCTTCCTCAGTCAGATTGCTTCAAAATAACGATTTGATTGTTACGGATTGGGTTGGAGCGGCCGCCTATATCTGGCAGAGCGACTGGGGTGTGGTTCCCAGGTAAAAGCAATTCTCCGGCTGAACGATCCGCGTCATATTTTTAAAGAATTCCGGGGACAGTATACATAATTATTGACGAGGCAGTCAGTATTAAAAAGAAAGGCTATGGCCAGAATAGCAAGAATAGTCGTTCCGGGCATTCCCCATCACATAACCCAACGCGGCAACCGTCGGCAGGAATCTTTCTTCAAAGACGATGTCCATTTAAAAATTCCCATCAATTTTCCTTGACAGACAAAACTGAAAGCTCTTATACTTCCCGCCACAAAGGGCATTCTCAATAAAACCATTAAATTAAAAAAACGGAGGCAATGATTATGGCAGAAAAAAAAGGATTGAGTAAACCGGTAAAATTGAAGGCGGATCTGGCGGAACTTTTGAAGGCCAAAGAACTCCCCCGCACGGAAATAACCAAAAAACTGTGGGATTACATCAAAGCCAACAAACTTCAGACAACAAAAGTCAACGGCAAGCCTGAGAACGCCGGCAAGAATATTGTCATTGACGCCAAATTAATCAAGATCATTAATAACACCAAAGTAAAGACGTCGAGCGGCAAGGTCGTCGATTTCACGAAATTGAAAGAAGGCCAGACGATTGACATGATGCAGATTGCCTCTGTGGTCAGCGCGAACATCGAATAGAGTTTTATTGTATATTATTTTAAAAAGGGCGGGACGCGAACCCCGCCTTTTTCTTTTTAGAAAGATTCATCCTGATTTTTCCAGACATTCCGTTTTTATAAATCCATTTATTTTGTCGAATGCATTCCGATTGTTGATTTTGTGGCCAATGCCGTATATGGTTACGTCGTAAATCATTTGTATTAGAAGGAAGTCCGGATCAGGGAACACAACGTATGAACAAAAAAGCCATTCTGTGGCCCGTTCTAATATCGATCATCATTCATATGACGCTTCTGGGCGTGGCCGGCATGATTAATCTGAATGATTACGCCAAACCGCTGGATGTTCTTTCGGTCAGTATCAGCGATCCGGAATCCGAGGATGCGCGGGAGCCGGTGAAAGCAAAGAAGGAAGATAAAAAGGAAGATGTTAAAACCAAACCGGATCAGCCACGAAATGAAAAAGGTAATGTTGGTAAGGATCAGGGTTGGCGCGAAGATACGACTGATCTGGGAAGTCTGGACGCCAAGTATGTCAGTTACCTCACCAGAGTCAAAAACAGGATTCTGCGCATCTGGATCTATCCGCAAAAGGCTTATGAAAATATTGAAGAGGGGAATGTCGTCGTCAAAATGTCCATTGACGCCAACGGCAGTCTTGCCGGCGTCGCTCTCCTGTCTTCATCAGGCTCACAGAACCTTGATCAGGGAGCATTAAGAGTTGTGCAGGACGCCGCGCCCTACGAACCGCTGCCGGCGAATTACGACCTTTCGCGCCTTCATATCATTGCTTCATTCAACTACAAGATCACGGACTAGATGATGTATCGAAGACCATGACGCGTAATCAAAAATCATATCGGCGAAAAATATTTATCGTGCTGGTTTCTGCAGCATTTACATTTCTGTCTGATGCAGCATTCGCCCGGATGGTAACCGACGAAACGGGACGCCATGTCCATATCGCCGGGGCGCCGCAAAGAATTGTCTCGCTGGCCCCCGGTATCACGGAAACGCTTTACGCGCTGGGTCTCGACAGCATGATCGCGGGCGTGACCAGCTACTGTAACTGGCCGGCCGGGGCGCTGCGAAAGCCGCGCATTGGCGGATTCACGAATCCGTCCATCGAAAAGATCGTTTCACTGAAACCGGATTTAATCATCGCGACGGTTGACGGCAACCGGAAAGAGACCGTCACGCAACTGGAAAGAATCGGTCTGCCCGTCTATGTCATCAATCCTTCCAGCACCTACAGAATCCTGGAAGGCATTATGAAAGGGGTGCCGGATATCATTTTATTTGCCCCGATAGCCCACGACAGGGAATTTGCAGCGGTAAAAAAATTCTGGCGGGAATTTCAACAGATACCGGCCGTCCAAAACAACAGAATTTATCCGATTGACACCGATTTGATCAGCCGGGCGTCGCCGCGCCTCTTTGACGCGATCGAAACGATGGCGTTGCTATTCCACCCCGACATAACAATCCGTCAGCGGGGACTTTAGGCCTTCTATTTTCTGGCGTTCAGATCTCTTATTTTTATTTCATCCATGCTCAGCTTGGCCTGTTGGATCAGATTGAGAAACTCAGCCTGCCGCGAGGCGGGAAGCGATCGAATATTACCCAACTGGCTGTTGAGGTTGTCGATTTTCGCTTTCAGCTCGGCGAGCAACGGCGCCATATCAACCGGCTGCGGGACGGCCTGCGGCTGTTTTACAGCTTCCGGCTCAGCTCCGGCTTTGAGGGTGATTCCTTCCAGATATTCGGGAATGGTCACGTTAAATCCGAGCTTCTGTTTGATTAAAGACGCCAGGATATTCTGCGTGTCGGGTTCGCCGTGGATCAGGAAGACCGGCATTTTCTTATCGGGAAATTTGCCCAGCCAGTCGAGAAGCTGCGTCTGGCCGGCGTGAGCCGAGAATCCACCGATCGTCCATATTTTGGCTTTGACGGCGATATCTTCGTTGAAGATCCGGATTTTTTTCGCGCCTTCGATAATTTTACGGCCGGGCGTTCCCTGCGCCTGGAAGCCGACAAAAACAATGCTGGCGCCCGTACGCCATAAATTATGGCGCAGATGATGTCGGATTCTTCCGGCGTTCGCCATGCCGCTTGCGGAGATGACGATCGCGGATCCTTTCGTTTCGTTGATTTTCATGGATTGCTCGGTGGATGACGAAAATTGAAGCTGGGGAAGATCCAGTGGATCCTCGCCTGCTTTCAAAAGACTGTGCGTTTCCTCATCCAGATATGAATGGTACTTGCGGAAAATTTCCGTGGCCTTGATGGCCAGCGGGCTGTCCAGAATCACCGGAATGTCTTTGGGCAGCCGACCGTCGCGGTTGAGCAGATATAGCGAATAGAGCATTTCCTGCGTACGCTCCACGGCGAAAGCCGGAATGATGATCTTTTCCCGTCTGGCGTAGCTGTACTGAATCGCTTCGGCCAATTCATTTAAGCTGTCTTCCTCGCCTTTATGGTTGCGGTCCCCGTAAGTCGATTCCATAAAAAGGAAATCGGCGCCGGTGATATCCACCGGATCTTTCATCAGGAGCTGATGGCTGCGGCCGATGTCGCCGGAGAAAACCAGTTTTGTGGACGAGCCGTTTTCTTCGATGAACAATTCCACAATGGCCGCTCCCAGGATATGGCCGGCATCCTGAAAGTTAACCTTGATGCCGTCGGCGGGAGAAAAAACATCGTTGTAGCGCCTGGTTTTGATCAGCGGGGCAACCGCCTCGGCGTCTTTCGTGGAGTACAGCGGTATGATTTTTTCAGACCGGCCGTTGCGCTGCTGCCGTCTCGTTTTCGATGTCGCGTCTGTTTCCTGGATATGGGCGCTGTCCAACAGCAGGATCTTGATGAGGTCTCCCGTCGGCTCCGTGGCGTAAACCGGCCCGCTGAATCCGTTCTGCACCATGCGCGGTAACAGGCCGGAATGGTCAATGTGCGCGTGGGTAATCAGAAAAAAATCAATGTTCCGCGGGTCATAAACATTGATATCCCAATTGCGCGCTTCCATGTCTGATCCGCCCTGATGCATCCCGCAGTCAATGGCGAACCTTGCCTTATCGGTTTCGATAACAAAACAGGAGCCGGTCACTTCCCGGGCCGCCCCAAGAAATTTAATTTTCATGATGAATCCTATCAGACGTGCTTAATGTAGCGGATTACAGGCCGGCTTTAGCCGCCTTCTTCAATTTTTTGGCTTCTTTTTTTTCTTTAACGGATTTGACCGGTTTTTTCTTGGCGTCTTTTTTTCCTTTGTCCATTGATTTACTCATCGTCTATCCTCCCGATTTTAGTTTCAGCTTCAGCAAAACATCAAGCCTGTTTTTCTTGCTGATGAATATAATGGAAGGAACCTGTTTCGTCAAGCATAAAAATAGGGTGGATTCTTTTTATTGACAAGGTTCTCGCTGTTAACATAGATTGAAACCGGCCAAAGGGAAAACATGATGTCCGAAAATAACAGCACCCAGCCGGTGATTGTCGCTGATCATCTGAAGAAAACATTCGGTTCTTTTACCGCCGTGGATGATATTTCTCTCAGCGTCGATAAAGGAATCTGCTTCGGCATTCTGGGGCCCAACGGCGCCGGCAAGACCTCCACCATCAGAATGATTTACGGCTTTTCGCCGATTACCTCCGGCGATATCTCTGTCTTCGGCATGGACATTAAAAAACAGTCCAGAGAGATCAAAGCGCGTATCGGCGTCTGCCAGCAGGATAACACGCTGGATCCCGATCTGACCGTGACGCAGAATTTTGAAGTGTTCGCCCGCTACTTCAACATCGATAAAAAAACGGCGCAGGAAAGAGCCTCGGTCCTGCTGCAATATTTCGCCATGGAACATCGCCAGAACGCCCGCGCTACGGAACTGTCCGGCGGTATGGTCCGCCGGCTGGTCATCGCCCGCGCCCTGATCAATAAGCCCGAACTGATCATCCTGGATGAACCCACCACGGGCCTTGATCCGCAATCGCGCCATCAGCTCTGGGAGCGTCTGGAGAAGCTGAAAAAAGAAGGCATTACGATTTTATTGACAACGCATTACATGGACGAGGCGGCGCGCCTCTGCGATGATCTGGTGATTATGGACCACGGTAAAATTCTGGCGCAGGGCTCTCCCCAGGCGCTGATCAGCGAATACACGGGAGAAAATATCATTGAAGTGGCCGAACCGGAAGAAGAGATGCGCGCCTTTTCCCGCGAAAGGAAGGCCCGGCAGGAAGATTTGGGTCATCGCCTGATTATCTACGCCGAGAACGGACATGAACTTTATCGCGAAATCTGCCACCGTTTTTCGCACAAGAGCTGCGTGTTGCGTTCCGCGACCCTCGAGGATGTGTTTTTGAAACTGACCGGAAGGGAGCTGCGGGAATGAACCTGAATATATCGCCGCGGTTTATCCGCATCTGGCAGCGCAATCTGACGGTCTATCAGGAAAACTGGAAGGTCAATTTCATGCCGCCGCTTCTGGAGCCGCTGTTTTACCTGCTGGCCTTCGGCATCGGCTTCAGCGGGATGATTACCTCTGTCAGCTATGCCGGATGCGAAATCCCCTACGTGCAATTCATCGCGCCGTCGCTGGTGGCCATCAATATGATGAACAACTCGTTTTTTGAAAATACGTTCGGTTCTTTTGTGCGGATGTATTATCAGAAAACATTTGACGCGATGATGGCCACGCCGCTCAACGCCGATGAAATCATCACCGGCGAGATCGTCTGGGGCGCGACCAAATCGGTCATCGGGACGGTGATTATGCTGGGAGTGATCAGTTGCTTCGGACTGGTCAGTTTTCCAATGGCGCTGCTGATTGTGCCGGTGGCGTTTCTGGGCGGGATAGCCTTCGGATCGGTGGCGATGGTTTTTACGGGGATGGTATCGCGCATTGAATTATTTAATCTGCCTGTTTTTCTGTTCATTACCCCCATGTTCCTTTTCAGCGGCACTTTTTTTCCGATATCCGGGCTGCCGCTCTGGGCGCAATATTTCGCCCAGACCCTGCCGCTGACGCATCTGGTCAATCTGACCCGCGCCCTGAGCCTTGGCGTATTCAACGCGGAGGCGCTAATCGGTTTTTGCTATCTGACGGTTTTCTGTCTGGTGGTGTTTCCGCTCGCCATTTCTAAAATGCGCCGGCGGTTGATTAAATAAGTGCCCGTCGGCAAAGGGAAAATATTCCTTGACTATTTCTTCGTCTTGCGTCTATGTAACCCGGCAATAAAGATATTGATTTCTTTTGATGAACTCAATATCCTTTGAGGACGCAACACACGGTCCGGCTATAAAAGGCTCCGATCGAGCTTCCTTTTCGCGCAAGAGCAATTCGATTATCATTTCTTGATTTAGGTAATTTAGTTGTAAAAGATAATGGAATAAGCATTTTGTCGGTATCAGAGGTAAGGCATGCAAGCCCCTCACTATTTCCTTCCTTCTCAATCAGGAGACGGATGGGGGTGATTTTGATGCTTTGTGACACCCCGTCGGGGAATGAAGGAACAGAAAATATTAAAAAAGAAAGGGGATTAAAAATGAACAAAAATTTGTATGTCGGCAACCTGTCCTACAAGATTACGGATGATGATTTAAGATCAAATTTTTCCGAAGCGGGTGAAGTCGAATCGGCTGTCGTGATCAAAGACAAATTCAGCGGGCAATCCAAAGGATTCGGCTTTGTGGAGATGAAGACGGAAGAAGGCGCGGCTGAAGCCATCAAGAAATTCGACGGCGGAACCCTTGATGGTAAATCGATTACCGTCAACGAAGCGAGACCGAAAAAGGAATTCGGCGCCGGCGGCGGAGGAGGCCACAGAGGCGGCGGTAATCGCGGCGGCGGCGGAGGCTTTAACAGAGGCAATCGCAGTGGCGGCGGAAACCGCGGCGGCAGATTCTAAAAAATCTTGCGGAGGCATTTCCGGGCGGATATCCTGCCTGGAGCGGCTCTCCGGAAATCCAGTTGAAACATTCAAAAGAGCAGAAGACTAAACCCTTCTGCTCTTTTGCGTTAAATGGAAGAGGAAAGCATAGACGTTCGTTCAAGACAGATTGATCGCCGTCTGCATGCCTTTGCTGGATGAATCAATGTATTCGGTAAATTTCTCGGCAATCGTTTTTACCGTGTGTTCGAATTCGGCTTCGTCCTTGTCCAACAGGGTCATGCGGAAGCCGAGCAGCGGCGTAAAGAAAGACGTCAGAGGCACAACACAGATGCCCGTCGCCGCCAGCAGGTAATAAACGAATCTCTTGTCATGCTCAATCGGTTCCTTGACCAGATTTTCGACGAATTCTCTGACTTCCTTGTTTGGAATATGAAGCATTTGGTTATTATTGAGGCCGGATTCATTGAACACAATGGTCATATAAAACGCGCCGTCCGTTCTGTTGACCATCAGGCAGGGAACGTCCTTTAAAATATCGTAGGCGATGTTCGAAAGCTTTTCATAATGCTTTCTGCGCTCGTCCAGATAGTTGTGATATTCGGGATGCGTCATGATTTTCGGAATTGCCAGTTGGGGCAGCGTGGTCGAACAGACTTCCGACATTTTCTGATGGAGGATGGTGTTGATGAAACGGTCAAAAATCGGGTCCTTGCCGGCGTTGTAGATTTCCATCCAGCCGCAGCGGGAACCGGGCCAGGGCAGTTCCTTGGAAATGCCTTTCATGCTGATGGCCGGAACCGTTCCCACGATATCGGAAAGCTGTACGGTCTTTTTGCTGTTGTAAACAATATTAATGTAGGTTTCGTCAAAAACAACGAAAAGATCGTTTTCCCTGGCGATGCGCACGATATTCCGGAGCGTCTCTTCCGGATAGACAAAACCGGTGGGATTGTCGGGATTGATCACCAGGATGCCCACAATCGCCCGGTGGCTTCTGACTTTCTGTTCCAGTTCACGCATATCCGGGTGCCAGCCATTGTAGGGATTCAAACGGTAGGTGTTGGGCGGAAAAGAGGCATGCAGAACTTCCGCCATAAAATGCGTGGAATACGTCGGCTCCGGCATAATCATACGGGCGTCAACCTGAATGGAGCTATAGGCGCGCGCGATGGCATCGCCGAGACCATTGAAAAAAATAATATCTTCCGGTGTAATCTGCACCCCGCCGCGCTGATTGAGGCGGTCCGTTAGAAATTGCCTCGTGATATCCATGCCTTTGGTTGGTGAGTAGGCAAAAGACGCGTCATCCTTGATGATTTCCATAAGCACATCCTTCATCCAGTCGGGAATCTTTTCCCCTTTCTGCACCGGATCACCGATGTTCTCCCAGATGATATCGACGCCCAGATTTTTCAGCTTATTGGCAATCAGAACAATGTTACGGATTTCATAAGTCAGCCCGCTGCCGCCGCGGGATATTTCAAAACGCATAATTATTTTAACCCCTTAGATATTATGTGCTTTTTATAATACATATTTGTTCAAATATCCAGAATTTTTTAGAGCCTCTCCGGGCTTCATAATGGAAGCGCGCGGAAGCCCGATGGATGAACCATTCGGTACGGCGGAGCAGTCAGATAAAAAATATTTTACCACTTGTTTGTAATATTTTATTTTTTATGTTATCGGAGCAGCTCAAATCATGTCCATAGTGGCTTATAAAGAAAAGAGGAATATCCATGGAAGATACAAAAAGTTTTTCGGAATTGCTGAATGAAACCAATCTTAAACCCCGCCGTTTTTCATCGGGGGAAAGAATCGATACCGTGATCGTCAAGATAACGGAGGAATGGATATTTATCGATCTGGGGGCGAAAAGCGAAGGCTACATGGAGAAAAAAGAGCTCGTTGACGAAAACGGAAACCTGACTGTGAAGGAAGGGGATTCGATCACGGCTTATTTCCTTTGGTCAAAACATGGGGAAAAACTTTTCACCACCAAACTGTTGACCAGCAAAAACGTCAATGATTTTCTGTTCGACGCCTTTAAAAATCAAATGCCGATGGAAGCAACGGTCGAAAAGGAAATCAAAGGCGGCTTTTCCGTGAGAATCAATCCCACGGTCAGTGCTTTTTGTCCCTACTCGCAGATGGATATCAGAAAGATAGACGATGCCGCTGCCTATATCGGCAAAAAATTTGAATTTATTGTTTCCGAATGCTCAGAAAACGGCCGCAATGTGATTTTGTCCCGCCGTCCTCTGCTGGAAAAAATTGAAAGAGAAAAGAAAGAGGCCCTGAAAAATTCTCTACAGAAGGGAATGACCGTCAGCGGCGTTGTGGCCAGTGTTCAGAAATTCGGCGCCTTTGTCGATCTGGGCGGCATTCAGGGCCTGCTGCCCGTTTCGGAAATGGGCTGGGGAAGAGTTGAAGATCCGAAGACGGTGTATGCTCCCGGCGATAAGGTTGAAGTTGCCATCATTAATCTGGACTGGGAAAATAACCGCATAACCTTATCCGTTAAAGAAAACCTGCCCAATCCCTGGGATGAATTCGTCCGCAACCATCCTGAAGGCAGCCTGTTGAAGGGCAAGGTCTCCAGTCTGACCAATTTCGGCGCATTCATCACCCTGGAAGCCGGCGTCGAAGGCTTGCTGCATATCGGCAAAATTGCGCGCGGCAAGAAGATCAAGCACCCCGGCGATGTCATGAAGGCAGGCGATGAACTGGAAGTGAAGATTGAAAAGGTTGATCGGGAGAACAAAAAAATTTCTCTGGATTTTGCCGGCAGCGATCAAGAAGTACCTGTCGCGGGCGATGAAGATGACTTCCGCAAGTATATTTCCAAGTCACCGAAAGCCATGGGCACCCTGGGTGATATGTTCAAGAAATCAGGAAAGAAGAGTTAAGTCGTCCTGAACAGCTTTGCACCGATCGAGAATATAAAAAGAAGATTGATAGTTAACTTTGAGACTTTGTAGGTTAGTTAAATAACCCTGCCATTTCAAAAATCAGATTTTTTTTCGTGCTTCCTGAAACATTCAGGTCTTCAGTCTTGAGTATTATTCAACCTAACAACTGGTAATCTTCAGTTCTAAAATTTTCATTTCTATGTTAGGTTACAACCTATCATAGATTCCAAAGAAGAAATATTTAGATTGAACTAGCCCCCAAATGAAACGGACACCTTTGAAACTCTGAATAAGTTGTAGTAATAGGCATAGAGCTAATTGTACAACTGGAAAGAAGGTGTTTATGAGCACAGCTGAAGTCATTGTTGGCGAGCAGCGCAGACGACGCTGGTCACCATCCGAGAAGCGGGCCATCGTGCAAGAGACAGACCAACCGGGAATGAGCGTATCATCGGTGGCGCGGAAGTATAGCATCCATGCTAACCAGGTTTTTCGATGGCGGCGACTGGTGGAGGAAGGCGCCCTTTCGGCAGTAGGGGCGGACGAAAGTGTTGTTCCGGCCTCGGAATTTCGTGAGTTGAAGAAGAAAGTAGCGTTGCAACATACAACCAGTATTCCTCAAATTTAACGACTCCAAAAAACTGAGACTTAGTAGGTACTATATGAAACAAAAGTTGTAACCGGAACCGATCTGTGCGCAAGAAACCTTCTTTGAGGGAAAGGAGAAATGAAAGATGATTCACGACTGGCAAAAGACCTATCAGGAAAAACTGACGGACGCGAAAACCGCTTTAAGCCGGATCAGACGCGGAGCGAGAATCTTCATCGCGTCTGCCTGCGGAGAGCCCCAGCTACTGGTCAAAACGCTTCTGGATATGGGGAAGTATCTTGCCGATGTGGAGATTCTCCACTTCCTTGATCTGGGACTCACCGATTATACGTCCGATGTGTATATTAATCATTTCCGCCACAACGCGCTTTTTATCGGCGCCAACGCCCGCGCGGCGATCAAAGCCGGCCATGCCGATTATACCCCCATCTTTCTGTCCGAAGTGCCCCGGCTCATGCAGCGGGGATCGATGCCCATTGATGTCGCCCTCATTACGGTTTCTCCGCCGGATATGAACGGTTATGTCAGTCTGGGCATCTCGGTGGATATCAGCAAAACGGCGGCGGAAGTGGCGCGTTATGTTGTGGCCGAAGTGAATCCGAATATGCCCAGGACACTGGGCGACAGCTTTCTGCATGTCAGCGAAATTTCCGCGTTTGTGGAAAATGATGCGCCGCTTCTGGAGTTTACGCAGAAGTCGCCCGGCCATATCGCGCAGGTGATCGGTCAACTGATTGCCGATCTGATTGACAACGAATCCACCATTCAGACCGGTGTGGGCAAAATTCCCAATTCTGTGTTTCCCTATCTCCAGAACAAAAAAGATCTGGGCGTGCATACGGAAACATTCACCGACGGCCTGATGGATCTGATTGAAAGCGGCGTGGTGACCTGCCGGAAAAAAACACTGCATCCGGGAAAAATCGTTGCCGCTTTCTGCATGGGCAGCCGGCGTCTCTATGATTACGTGCACAACAATCCGCTGTTTGAATTCCGTCCGTGCCAGTATGTCAACGATCCCTATGTCATTGCTCAGAATGATCGGATGGTGTCCATTAATTCCGCCCTGACGGTCGATCTGACCGGGCAGGTTTGTTCGGATTCCCTGGGCTTTGAATTTTACAGCGGCATCGGCGGTCAGGTGGACTTTGTGCGCGGTTCGGCGATGTCTTTCCGCGGCAAATCCATTATGGTGCTGCCCTCGACGACCGAAGATGGCCGGATTTCCCGCATTGTCCCGTATCCTTCTCCGGGCAGCGGCGTCGTGGTGACGCGCGGTGATATTCATTACGTGGTGACGGAATATGGCGTCGCCTATGTGCACGGCAAGTCCATTCGCGAGCGGGCCATGATGCTGATTAATATCGCCCATCCCGACTTCCGCGACGAGCTTCTAGAAGCGGCGAAAAAACAGGGTTTCATATACAGAGACCAGACGCTGCCGGTGGTTTTATACCCGAAAGAATACGAGGTGAACTGGATTGATAAAAAGGACACACCGCTGTTTTTCCGTCCGGTGAAAGCCACGGATGAACGCGCCATTCAGGACTTGATTTACGGGCTGCCCCAGCAGGATGTCTATACGCGCTTTTTTCAAAATCTGAAATCTTTCTCCCATACAGTCGCCATGCCGCTGGCGGCCATTGATTATAATGATAAAATGGCCATTGCCGCGGTGATCGGCAAAGAGGAGCCGGAAGGGCGGGAGCAGATCGTCGCCATCGGACGATATATTAATGATCCGAATACGCGCTTTGCCGAAGTGGCTTTTACAACCCATCAGGACTGGCAGCACCGGGGCATCGGAACTTTTCTGCTGCGCTATCTCATTCGCATCGCGAAGGAGAAGAACATTGTCGGCTTCACAGCGGATGTCCTTTCCCAGAACAAAGCGATGATGCAGGTATTTTCCAAGTCCGGCTATCCGATGACGACGCACCTGGAAGTGGGAGTTTATGAACTGAAGATCAATTTCGGGAGCGAAGAGACCTGACAGTCTGAAATCCGTTTTCAAGTTCGAGAGAAAGGATGCAAACCATGCAAGAACTCACAAGAAAAAAGTATCACCAGAAACTTACCAGCGCCGAGAAGGTGGCGCAGATGGTCAAGTCGGGCGACCGGATCTTCTTTGGTGAATTCGTGCTCAGGCCCGAAGCCATCGATCATGCGCTCGCCCAACGGGCACATGAGTTTCAGGATGTTCTTATTGAAGGCGTCTGCATCACCAAGGTTCCCCAGTTCATCGAGGCAGACCCTTACCGCGAGCACTTCATCTACAACGACTGGCATTTTTCCTCAGTGAGCAGAAAACTCTATCAGCAGGGGCTGTGCAGTTACATTCCCTTAACCTACCATCAGGGCCCGCGGATTGTAAGAAAATACAAAACCTATGACTACGTCTTTGTCAGCGCCCGTCCCATGGATGCTCAGGGATACTTCAACTTCGGGCTGGTCAATTCCATCACATCGGCGGCTATCACCAAGGCGAAGAATGTGGTGGTGGAGATCAACAAATCCCTGCCTCATTGCCTGGGCGGAAATCAGGAGTCCGTGCATATCTCCCGGGTGGATTACATCGTAGAGGGCAGGAATGCACCGCTGCAGGAAATCCGGCCTCCCACCCCGACTGAAATAGATATGCAGATAGCACAGCACATTATGAAAGAGATTGAAGACGGCGCCTGCCTGCAGCTCGGCATCGGCGGGCTTCCCAATGTGATCGGTTCCATGATTGCCGAAAGTGACCTGAAGGACCTGGGCGTACACACCGAAATGCTCGTCGATTCCATGGTGGATCTCTACAACAAAGGCAAAATTACCGGCAACAATAAGACCATCGACCGGTTCAAAATGGTCTATACCTTTGCCATGGGTACGAAAAAACTCTACGAATTCCTTCACAACAACTCGGCCTGCGCTTCGTATCCGGTGAACTACGTCAACGATCCCAGAGCTATCGGAATGAACGCCAAGGTAGTCGCCATCAACAATGCCCTGGAGATAGACCTCTTCAGCCAGGTCTGCTCCGAGTCGGTCGGAATCTCACAGATCTCCGGGACAGGAGGTCAGTTCGATTTCATCATGGGAGCCTTCTATTCACGCGGAGGAAAGGGCATCATCGGCCTGAGTTCTACCTTTACCGACAAAGATGGTACGGTTCATTCCCGGATCGTGCCTACGCTTCGGCCCGGTTCCATCGTCACGATTCCCCGCTCCATCGTGCAGTATGTGGCCACGGAATACGGCATTGTCCAGCTCAAAGGCATGCCTACATGGGAAAGGGCGGAGGCACTCATCAGTATCGCACACCCCATGTTCCGTGACGAGCTCAGCGCCCAGGCACGGGAAATGAAGATCTGGCTCGACAGAAAACGGTAAGAAGGCGGGCAAAGTGACACGGCGTGCCCCCCTGTTTATTGAGAACCAGGTATTCCCTGATGGATAAGAACTTGTTTTCGTGGTGTACAGTATAAAAATGTTCTCGAGAATTATTTCGATATCATCAATTATTTTCTGACATCGCCGGAAACGATTTTCCCCCGGAATTAAAAAATTAAATTGATGCGCACGGCAATGCCAGCATATTCACCCTGACGTCCGCGATCCGTGAAGGCATCGACAACGGAACTTTCAAAAAGGTCGATCCGCGAAGACAGGCAATCATTCTCTGGAGCACTTTCAACGGCATTATTCAGCTGAAAAAGCTGAAAAAGACCATTCTGGTGAAGGATGACTATCAATCTCTTTACCAGGAGGCGCTGGACCGGTTTCTGGACGGACTGCGCAGTTGATCGCTGCTAACAGCATCAATACCAGCTTATTTGATGTTGCTCTCCAGCACAATCAGCGCGTCAGCAACGACCGGTTCCGCTCCGTCAATAATAATCGGATTGAGATCAATTTCCGCGATCTCCGGGTGCAGCAGGGCAATATTGCCCAGGGCCCGAAGGATTTGCGAGAGTCTGTTCAATTGCACCTTCTCCATTCCCCGGAATTTATCCAGCAGTTGGCGGGCGCGGATGTCCGCGAACATTTCGCGCGCATCGGCGTCGGCAAGGGGCGCCAGACGTAGCGTGGTGTCCTTGTAAACTTCGGTAAAAACACCGCCCAGACCGAAAACGACGCACGGGCCAAACCCGGCATAACGTGTCATCCCCGCCAGAAACTCGCGGCTGCCCTTGAGCATTTTTTGCACGAGAACCGGCGTTTTCTTTCCCGCGTTTTTCTGAATATTTTTAAATTCCTTTTTCAACTGGATTTCGTCTTTCACATTCAGCGCGATCAAACCTTTGCCGCTCTTGTGCATGATTTCCCAGTGGCAGGCTTTGAGCGCCACCGGATAACCGATTTGTCTCGCCGCGGCCAGCGCTTCCTCAACCTTTCCGGTCAGCGTTTCTTTTGTGACCGGAATCCCGTAGCAGGCCAGCAATTGCTTGGCTTCGTATTCATCCAGCGCCTTCTGTTTACGGGTTAACGCCCGGCTGATCATTTCTTTGGCCGGTTTTTTGATTTTCGGCAAAGCGACGTCTTGATGGGGGGCGCGTTCCTTGATTTGTTTGTAGCGGTATAGCGAAGCCAGCGCCCGTGCCGTATTTTCCGGAGAATAGAAAACCGGATTGTTCGTATCCAGATAGCCCTGGATGTAATTATCTTCGTGATCAAAAAAAGTAGATATCAGCATCGGCATCTTGTGTATGCGTGAGAGATCAAAGGTGCCGTCGGGAATCTTTCGGTCCAATTGACCGACTTTCAGAAATTCATCCAGAGAAATGTTTCCGATTAGCTCCTTGAGATTGGGATAAATTTCTTTCAGGTAGCCGCTCATCATGGCGCCATGCAGGACCAGCGCGTCGATCTCGCCGCTTTTCATCATCATTTCCGGCAGGGTGAGCGCCAGTTTTCCCATGCTCAGATCGAACGTCATATCGACGGGATTGGACGCGGAGGCATGCGGTTCGATATGCTTGCGGATTTCTTTTTGCAATCCGTCGGAAAAACGGGGGACTTCCAGACCAAACGCATCGCAGGTATAGGCAATGGTTGAAGACGGACCGCCGGAATTGGTAATGACCCCGACCCGTCTGCCTTTAAGCGGCGGCTGTGTGGCCAGCGTCCAGCCGTGCGCGTAGAGATCTTCAATCGTATTGACGCGAATAATGCCCGCCTGTTTGAAAATACCGTTATAGAGGAAATCAGGGCCGGCCATTGCGCCGGTGTGGCTCATCCCCGCGCGCGCTCCGGACACCGACCCGCCGACGTACTGGGCGACAACGGGCTTGTGCGGCGTGATCCTGCGGGCCACTTCAACAAATCTTTTTCCGTCGCGGATTCCCTCGATATAGAGGATGATGGCTTTTGTCTGTTCGTCTTCCCCCAGGTATTCCAACGCATCGACCATATTAATGTTGGCCTCGTTGCCCATGCTGACGGCCTTGCTGAAGCGGATTCCTCTTTTGTTCAAATAGGGCAGTGACTGACTCAGGAACGTTCCGCTCTGCGATGCAAAGCCCAGCAGCCCCGGTTCCTTGGCTGTTGGCAAAACGGTCGTGTTGAGTGAAAGCTGAGAGTTGATGATGCCCATGCAATTGGGACCGACAAAACGTATGCCATATTGCCTGGCTATTTCGTTAATCTTTATTTCCATATCGAGTCCGGCCGCGCCTGTTTCCTTGAAGCCGGCAGTGATAATGATCGCTCTCTTCGTGCCGATTTTACCGAAACTCTCCAGCAGCGGGACAATAGCCTTGCTGGGAACAATCATGATGGCCAGATCGGGGACTTCGGGCAAATCTTCCGGCGCCGCATAGGCGGCAAATCCGAGGACGGTTTTTTCCGCGGGATGAATCGGATAAAAATTGCCTCGATAGCCGTCTTTTAAAAGATTCAACGCCTGAATCGTTCCCATTTTACTGGGATTATTGTTCGCTCCCGCCACCGCGATGGATCTGGGATTCATTAATAAATGGAGTGGATTTCCCATCATGATCGATTTCCTTTCTGAATTGATAAAACTACCTTTGGGCGGCTCGCTCGCCTAAAGCAAACGCCTGCTCCCTTGCTTTTTCGTTTTGAAGAATATCTCCCTTGTCCGACGCGGAGGCCATGACCTCTCCCAACCATTTCATTTTTGTCATGGTCATGGTTGACTTAAAACTATGGACAACAGGATCAGCCGTGTGCACGTTCGGATCTCCGCAGACCGTGATCAGACCGATGGGCTTGCCCTTCATTTTGGGATAATAAGCCTTATGCCAGCTCCAGGTCGCATCAAAAAACGCGCACCACCGGTCAAGGTAGGCTTTCATCTGAGCCGTCATGGACCAGAAATAAACCGGCACACTGTGAATGATGGCATCCGCTTCGAGAATTTTTTTGTGAATTTCCGGCATGTCGTCTTTCAGAACGCAAAGGCCGGTTTCGTTGCATTTTTTGCAGTCCCGGCAGCCGGAGATTTTCTTTTTGTCCAGAATGATTTTTTCCACCTGCGCGCCTGCCTTTTCAGCGCCGGCCAGAGCGTCATCCAGCAGGATATCGCTGTTGCCGCCGATGCGCGGACTTCCCATAATACCGAGAACCTTCATTTTCATCCTCCTGTTCGTTTTGGATTGACTAGCCAGCATGAGCCTGTCGGCAGTATCCTTAAACGTTTCGGTGTTATTTGTAAACACCAAAATAATTGAAGAAGTCTGCACTTAAATATGGTAAAAAAAATCATGCAGAAAGCATTTCATTTATTCAGTTATCATCAACGGGAGAAAGATGATTTTGCCGTCATCGCGCATCGCGGCGCGTCGGCTTATTATCCTGAAAATACAATTCCTTCTTTTGAGGCCGCCATGGCGATGGGTGCGGATATGGTGGAGCTGGATGTCCAGTTGACTGCGGATAAGGAAGTTGTCGTCTTTCATGATGAAAAGCTATCGCGCTGCACAAACGGAAAAGGCCGGATTGCCGATCACACGCTGGCTTCATTAAAAAAACTGGACGCGGGCAACTGGTTTGAAAGGAAATTCAGAAATGAAAGAATACCAACCCTGGCAGACGTTCTGGATGTCTGCAAAAATAGAATGGCCGTTAATATCGAGATCAAAACTGAAGCGGTGAGCCGGATGATTTCCGGCGGCATTGAAGAAAGATGTATGCAGATTGTTGAACAGGCCGGGATGAAAAAGCATGTTGTGTTTTCCAGTTTTGATCCGCGCGCCGTCAGGCATCTGAAGCGTCTTGATCCGAAGACAGCGGTGGCTGTCCTGTTTGCGAAGAAAATTTACGGTTCCCAACTGCCTTCGGAGATCGTGGTTTCTCTGGGCGCCGATGCGTTCAATTGTTCCAGATCGGAGTTGAATAAAAGATGGCTGGCGGATATTCAAGCGCACGGAATTCCGGTCCATATTTACACGGTCAATGACATCCGGACGATGAAAAAATTCATTCGTCTGGGGGTGCACGGTATTTTCACCAACAAACCGGATGTGTTGAGAAAAGTGCTGGATGATAACAAAAGGCCGAAAGCGGAAAGCTGAAAAATGCAGACCATGAATATATCAAATGATTTAATCCATGTCATTGAACTGGCTATTGACAATCTGATTGAGGGATTTGGTCTGGATATCCGCGTGCATGGCGCCGAAAATGTTCCGGATCAGCCGGTGCTCTATGTGATCAATCATTTCACCCGTACCGAAACTGTTTTAATGCCTTACATCATTAAAAAACACATCAAAAAATATCCTGTCTCCCTGGCGCACCAGTCATTTTTCACAGGTGAAATGGGCAATCTAATGAATAAGGTTGGCGCCGTTTCCACGGCCGATCCGGACCGGGATAAAATATTCATCAAGGCGCTGCTCACGGACAGCCATCCGGTCATCATCTTTCCGGAAGGCGGGATGATGAAAGACAAAAAAGTTATCGAGAAGGGCAAGTATATTATTTACAACGCGGGTCTGCGAAGATCGCCTCATTCCGGAGCGGCGCAGTTGGCCCTGCGTGCTCAGTTTCTGCGTGAACAATTGAAAAACTTCATTTCCCGCGGCGACCGTTCATCAGTGGCGAGGATCGCTGATTATTACGGATTTGATCCTGCGGATTCCGCCGGCATTATCAATAAAGAAACATTCATTGTCCCGGTCAATATCACCTATTATCCGGTTCGTGCGAAGGAGAATGTCGTCAGCAATCTTGTCCACCGGTTTGTCAAAAATGTTTCCGCTAATTTTCACGAGGATTTGAAAATAGAAGGCCCCATTATCCTGGGCCGGGTCGATATTGACGTGCGCTTCGGCCAACCGCTTCCGGTAAAAAACTATCTTACCGCCAACGGAAAGTTGAAAAGAATGGCGGCGGATCATCATGTTTATCTTGAAAACAAAGATTTAAAAAAAATATCCGCTTTCAGAAAAATGTCCGTCAAGATGATGCAGGATTATATGTCCGCCATATACGCCATGACAACGGTCAACCACGACCATATTATGTCTTATATTCTCACCAGCTACCGGCGAAACACGTTCAGCGAAGACGATTTCAAAAAACGCATTTTTCTGGCCATTGAACATCTGCGCGAATCCGGTCTTCCCAATTGTCACAGCGCGCTTTATAGAAAACAGTTTTATCTGCTCACCGATGACCATCACGAAAAGTACGAGAATTTTGTACAGGAAGCCATCGCCCAGAACTTCATTACAAGGGAAAACGGCGTCATTACCAAAAACAGCGAGCGATTCAGACGGAAAGCCGATTTTCACGCGATCAGAAGAGAAAATATCATGGAAGTTCTCAGAAACGAAATGGAACCGCTCCGTGATTTGACCAGCGTCATCGATTGGCAGAAATTTATCCCGGCCTTTTATCTCAAATGGAAAATCAGAAATACGTTTATCCGACTGGATAAGAATCTCTTTGATAAAGATTATCAGCAGTATTATCTGCCGGAGGAAAGCAAACCCCAAAATATCGGAGAGCCGTTTTTTTTGAAACGATTTTTCAGCAGAAAAGGCATCATTCTGGTCCACGGCTATATGGCCGCGCCGGAAGAAATCAGACCGCTGGCGGAGTATCTGCACCAGAACGGCTATGCGGTCTACGGTGTCCGGATGCGGGGGCACGGAACAGCGCCGGAAGATCTTGCCGCCAGGAACTGGGGAGAATGGTATGACTCCGCGAGCCGCGCCTATATTATTATGAAGAACAGCGTGAAGACTTTTTCCATCGCCGGATTTTCCATGGGCAGCGGCATCGCGCTTTTGCAGGCGGCCAATAAGCCGGGTAAATTTGCTTCAGTGATTTCCATCAATGCGCCCCTGAAGCTGAAGGGACTGGCGTCTAAAGTTGCGCCCGCGGTTGTGGCGTGGAATACGCTGTTGACCAAAATGCATGTCCATAAATGGAAAATGGAGTTTATCGAGAATAAGCCGGAGAATCCGGAAATCAACTATGTGCGCAATCCTGTCCGGGGGGCGTACGAACTGGAAAAGCTGATGAAGTATGTCGAGACTCATCTCAAAAATATTGTCGATCCCGCGCTGGTTGTTCAGGCATCCGGCGACCCGGTCGTGGACGCGGTGAGCGGTCCGGAGATTTACGGCAGGCTCGGCTCCAGAGAAAAACAATTGTTGCGGGTGGATGCCAATCATCACGGCATCCTGCGGGGAGAGGTAGCGAAGGAAGTGGAAAAGAAAGTCCTGGAATTTTTAAATCAATCCAATATAAACAGGCAATATTTTAGGAAAATATAAAAGGAAGGTTTTATGATTGACGCATGGATAAAAGAAATAAAAAAGGAAGCGCCGGCGGATAGGCTGGGAATGATTCTCTCGCATAACGGCATTGTTCGGGCCACGGCAAAAGACGGGGGGAAGGTTGGCTCCATGAATCTTTCCTACGACAAAGCAAAGCTGGCCGCTGCCGTTCGCGAATATAAAAAGAAAGAAGGCATTGTTGATATCCGGGTCTGGATCAATGAAGGTCATCTCAAGATCGGCGACGATATTATGTATGTCTGCGTGGCCGGCCGCTTCCGCAAAGACGTTCTGCCTGTTTTTCAGGAACTCATCACCATGATCAAAACGGAAATCGTCAGAGAAGAAGAAATTTAACGGCAGACGCTTCGCTATGAATGAGCCCCCTCCGGGTGTGGATAAATCCCGGAGGGGGCTCATAACGTCTATGCTTGGAACGTGAAGATCCGAATTACTTCTTTATACCGATCGTATTCTTATTCACGCTGTAGGTAATAAAGAAGGGGGTGTCGCCCAGGCCTTTGCGGTCTGTTGGTATCCAGTATGCGTTGGCATCAGGCTTTAACCAGTAGGCAATGATATCAAATTGTGTCACGTCGCCTGCAACCTTGGCCTCGGGATTGGTAAATCTCATGGTAACCGTAACATCCTTCTTGACCGATGAGGTTGTCTGGATTTCAAAGGAGCCTTCCACACCGACGCCCAGGACCTTCTTGAATTCGGCGCCGACCTTGAGCTCAACATACGCACCCTTGGACACGCTCGTATCACTCGAGACCTGCCATGAGGGCGTGGCGGGAGAACCGCCGCCCCAAGTCAGTATCTGTGTCTGGTCAAACAAACCGGTGTATTTTGACGGATCGGTTGACGTCCCGGTGTAGTCGTATGTCAGCAGTCTGTTATAATCATTTGTTGAATAATGATCGGGAATTCCGATAAAGGGCTGTGTCGTATTTTCATATCCGTCAGCGCCTTCAGCAACGGTAAAGAACCGCTTCAATACAGAAGGTTTTTCCGGAATGGCAACATAATAGGTGTAATTTCCGCTGGCGGTCCCGCTGGGGCTGTACCATTCCAGTTGGTAGGTAATATATTTCGGAGCCAGGTAGTAGATAAATCCCTTGCTTTCTACCGTCTCCTCGATCTCATCGGTCTGGGTATACGAGTAGGATATGCCGTTCTCATAAGCACCACTCAGGCCTGCGCTGAGCTCAAATGAGATGGGGCTGTGTGACCCCGTCTCCATGTAAGGCCCGCCTTTGACTTCGCCGCTGACCACATCCTGATTTGTTACCGCGACTTCAAACTCTGTTTTTGTACAATCAGACCCGCTGATGCACCAGTCCGCGCCGAGGTCAGCGCCATTCATCACATACGGAGGCGCATCCACGACGCCGAGCACCGGCCAGAAAGGTGAGTACAGCATATTGCGGGTATCCATTGTTGTGGCTGACACAGGCTTCCAATATCCCACATGGTCTGCCGAGCTTATCTTCCAGGTGCTTCTTGCATCAAGATTGTTGTCCCACTCACCGCGCATGTAGTAGAAGACCGCGTCATACCTGTATTTATTGTTCTTATAGTCAGGATAGGCGCTGCTGTCGGCAGCCGGCTGATAATAGAGAGCACCGGTCGGCATCCAGTCGTTCGTGCTGCCGGCATCGATCGACGAAGCCGAAGACCACGTGCCCTGCTTTTTGTTAAAATTCTCTCTGCCGATATAACGATGACTGGGCGTGTTCCAGATCATGACCATCTGGTCCTCACCAAGATCAACAAGACTGACGCCGTCCTTGCTGTCGCTGGAGAGGGAGGTGGTAATCGTATCTGTTTTCAGGATCGAAGGGACCCCGGAACTGTTATACTGGATCTGGCTGATGCTAGCATTGCGGCTGACATTGACCCATGCCAGATAGGTCAGTCCCGTGGTGTCTCCGGTCTGGCTGAAAACAGCGCTCAGATGGGGTGACCCCGAAGCGCTGCCGGTGAGTATCTTAGTAGAACTCTGCCAGCTTCCGGTCATATATCCATTTTTGTCGATGCTGTGGCGGGAGCAGTAAATGTCATTGCTTTTGTCATTTGGAATCCAGTAGATCTCTATCCAGTTGCGGAGCGTATTGTATACGGCGGCATACCGGGTGCTGGTATCCACGAGGAAGCTGTCCGATATCTTACTGTTTTTCCATTTGCTGTCTGTCGGATTAAGATAGGTATAGTACAACTTGTTGTTTGTCCCGGTATAAAAAAGGTAGAGAATGTTCTTGACGACAATCGGATTCGTTAAAGCTTTGCTGTAGATAGGTTCCGTATTGTTATTTAAATAGCTGGTCGCCCCGTCTTTCATGCTACTTTCGCCGCTGGCATTGACTTCAAATGTTTTGTAGTGGACTTCATTGCTCGAACTATCCTCCGTAGAATAAAAAAGCCAGAGCTTCTTGTTCCAGTATACCCCCGTTGCGTTATTATGCGTATGCGGGCCGGATACCGTGCTGCCCAGCAAGGGCGGGTTTTCGAGCCCGGCGAAACGATCATCAGAGTCGCTGCTGTCCGAACAATTGTTCAAAAAGACAACAGCGAAGAATGTTGCCACTAATAACAGAGAAGTTGCAAAAGATCTTGTTTTCATCATTTTCATCCTTTTTTGTTTAATATGGGTCATTAAATGTTAGTCGAACATACTTTTATCGCGACGGTACCAGAAGTTGGGAAGAATGCGGTACATCATTCTGGATAAGGCATCGATATATTCCTTGTTGCGCTTGTCGTACTGGCAGGCTTGAATAATCAAATCCCGGATGGCACCTTTCTCTCCCGCCTCATTGAAAATGTGATAGGCGCAAGAGAAGAGCGGGCTGTACATGTTTTTCTTCTCTAGATATTTATGCACGTTTCTGACCGTGTTGGGGCCTTCGGGCGTGCCGTCAATTTTTTCGAGCACCCGCAGATTCGTTTCAATCGGATTACCGGTATAGAGTTCGTAGAAAAATTTTCCATACCGGTAATTTTTACTGGCCAGGGATGAAACGGTTACGTACATATCTCCCACACCGGCCTGACTGTGGAAGGCCTGAAACCCTCCGCCCATCAACCGCGACAGGGAGCGTATTTCAACGCCGGAGCGGGCAAAGATCGTGCCGGGAATGGAATCGCCGAGCTGTAGTGAATCCGCCAGGCCTTTAATATTGGCCACCACGTTCTTTAAAGCGCCGCAGGCTTCCACGCCGACAATATCAAAATTATAGTAGGAATTGATTTCCTTGCGGTTGAATTTCAGCAATTCTTCCCGGACGAGATTGGCCACGCGCCTTTTGCCGGCAACCGTCAGGCAGACCGGATTGCCCAACGCGATATCCACATCAAAAAACGGTCCGCCGACGCAAACGATCTGATACTTGTGCTTTAGATTGTACAGGCTGTTGTTGATTAACTGTGAGGGGGTGATCAGCTCCTTGCTGATCTCATCGGAAATCAGGCCTTTGATCGGGGAAATGAGACAGGTATCCCCCGCTTTTTTATCAATCATCGGTTTGAGATAGTTGAGCATTTCCGGAAGGCGGTTCATCGTGATGGCGAGAATAATCAAATCGTTGTTCTCAACGATATGCTCCAGGTCGTTGGTCGCACGAACTTTATCGGAAAAGCGGGGAACTTTTTCCATACTCCCCAGCCGGTTAGCCAGATCTTCGGTCAAATGCAGGGGATTCAAACGATCGGTATTGATCGTCTTGCAGACCTCCGCGTCGTGATAATAAATTTCGACGCGTTTGTTGTCCCGGTCCAACTTATAGGCAAAGGCGGTGCCCAGACGGCCGGGGCCGATGATGGCGACTCTTGTTGTGTCCAGATTAGACGTAAACATCAAACCAGCTCTTTACGATAACAATAATTTACTTTAGTAGAATGAATAATCTTTTCGCCTGTTTCTCATAGCTTTTTTCGTAAAAAAATTAAACTAATTTATTCATCAGAAAATCTTTTTAGTTGCATTATCATAAATGATTGTTTAAAAAAAGAAAGTCTTGGAAATCTGAACATAACACGCGAATCCGTTAATGAGCTTCTAAAAAAACCATTTCCAGACTTTGCAGAAATGCAATAATTTCAAATAATTGCAGGAGAAATGGCCTTCATGGCGCCAAAAGATTCCGCCCTCAAAGAAAAAACGATTCTTTACTCCGAGGGAAAGGTCAAAGAAAGAAAATTTGTCCGGGACGGTAAACTGGAGGGTGAATATTTTGCCTACTATCAAAACGGCCAGATTCTTTCGCACCTTCATTTTGAAAACGGGAAAAGGAACGGGCCGGCGGTCATTTACTATCCCGATGGCCATATCAAGGAGAAGGCGAACTTTGTGAACGACAGTTTGGAGGGTGAATATACGTCTTACTTTGAGAACGGCAACGTCAGAGAAAAAGAGTTCTATCGGCACGGCCGGCTGGAAGGCCTTTATCAGATTTACTTCAAAATCGGGCAGCTCAAAATGGAAGAGCGGTTCAGAAAAGGCAGATTTGACGGAGAATATACCTGCTACTATAAAAACGGACAGATTAAAGAAAAGGGATTGTTCAAAAACGACAAGAGGGAAGGCGAGTACTGTACCTATTTCAAGAGCGGTGAACTGAAAGAAAAAGCCGTTTTTAAAAACGGGAAACTGATCGGGGAATTTCTTGTTTTCACGGAGAACAGTTCCCGGACGCAAGCGACGGACAGCGAGGAAGATGGTTCCGCGCCGGTCTGGGAAGAGCATGAAGTTGCCAGTCTGCTTCAGGAATTACAGCACTTCGATAAGAAGCAAAAATAAGCGTTCTTTCGGGGGAGGTCATCATGATTAAAAATATTCTCGTTCCTGTTGACGGTTCCGCCAACAGCAATACCGCGCTGGCCTACGGAATCTATATGGCCCGAAAACTGGATGCCTTGCTGACCGGTCTTCATGTGATTGACGTTCAGTTAATTCAGGGGCCGATGATGACGGATATCTCCGGTACGGTCGGCATGCCTCCTTATGAAGGTTTTTTTGACGCCATCGAGAAGTCTCTGGAGGACAAGGCGGATGTCATCCTGAAGGAATTTCAGGAACGGTGCCATTCAGCCGGCGTGAAATCCGAAATTAAAAAAGCAACCGGTAAAATCAGTACTCTTATCATTGAAGAAGCACGCGACGCTGATTTAATTCTGATGGCGAAAAAAGGAGAACACTTTCACCTCAAGGAAGGAGGTCTGCTGGGTTCGGTGGCCGAAGCGGTTGTTCGCAATTCCGGCAAGCCGGTCATCGTGACGCCGGAAAACTTTGTGGAGATAGAAAGCATGGCGCTGGCTTTTGACGGCAGTGAATCGGCGACCAAAGCCCTGCATCTTTCTTTGAACTTATCCAAAAAAACGTCTTGGCCGATGACGGCTGTCATCATCAGTTCGGATGAGAAAAAGGCTGAAGCTTTATGCGGAAAGATCGAACAGGCCGTGCAACAGGATCCGGACGGAGCGTCGATTGACTGCGAAACCATCATTCTGTCCGGTAAAGAACAGGATGAAATCGTTAAATTCATCCGGGAAGGCTCCGTGGAATTAATGGTCATGGGAGCTTACGGCCACAATCGTCTGCGCGAATTGCTCCTCGGGAGCACCACATCGCACGTTATCCATAAAAGCCCGATTCCGGTTCTGTTGGTTCGCTAGTGTCGTGTTACAATGAAACCTTGTCATATCGACCAACGGGAGATATCTTTTATGTTTTTATGATCATTAAGATTTCTCGCTTCGCTTCGAAATGACATACTGTAAATATTTATGTAACACTACATTAGGCATTGAAATGCCCTGAACAAAACTTGCAATGAGCGGCAACACCGCTGATAATTTCCCGCAAAATTTATTAATTGATGATTTTGTGCCGGGCTGCAATCAGCCATCAAAAAATACGGAGGTAAGAAATTGAAGGTTCTCGGCATCCACTCGAGCCCGATTAAAAATGGCAATATGGCTTATCTTCTGAACTACGCTCTCGAGGAGGCATTCAGGGCCGAAGGCGTATCAACGGAGGCGGTGGCGATTGCAGGCCTCTCCATTGCGGATTGCCGGCACTGCAACTGGTGCATGACCAAACAGACCCAAAACAGGTTCTGCTCCATCGAGGATGACGCCTTGCCGATCCTTCAGAAAATCCTCGACTGTGACATTCTTATCCTGGGCTCTCCGGTGTATTTCTCGCGTCTGTCGGGAATCATGGCCTGTCTCATCGACCGCACCCGCTGTTTCACCTTCGGGAAGAATGGACACCTGGCCCTTAAAGGTAAAGTCGGTATTGCCCTCACTGTCGGCTGGAGCAGGAATCTGGGCATGGAGACGACTTTAGCCAGTCTTCACGGCGCTTTCCTGGTGCACGAGATGCTGACACCATCATGTCACGAGGCGGGAGCGCTTTACGGCGTGGGCCTGGCATCGGGACGACGGGACGAAAACCTTGCCTACAAGCGTGAAAAGCTTGGCGTGAAAGACGACCATGAAGGCCTGTACTCCACGAAACTCCTTGTTCGCGAGGCCCTGCGCGTGGCGAAGCAGATGGCGGGCACAAGATAAATACTTCTCTTTGCCCCCTGAAATTTTCAACAGAAATTTTTCTTTACGGCTATGACCGGTTGAGGCTGGATTTTTTTGCAGTCCAAAAATTGTCGGCATCCTCATATTCTTTTATCATTTGATTTTCCAGTTGCCGGCGTAATGTCTCAAACTCTCCGTCGTTTATTGTTTTCGGCACAGAAGATATCGCGCCAAATCGAAAAAGAACTCTGCTGAAGGGTTTGGGCACCATAAAATGATCCCAGCTGTTGAAAATCCAGGCGTTTTCATAAGAGACGATGCCCGGAGAAATAAACGCTTCGGCGTTCATGGCCAGCGCCAAAAGCCCCGGTTTGATGATCCGGGGAGGGCCGGTCGGTCCGTCCACGATATGGCCGCCGATACGGTTTTCGTTGACGCCGTTGACCATCACACGTAGGGCTTCTTTACCACCACGGCTGCTGGATCCGCGGACGGGAATCCAGCCGATGTGGCGGACAACCCTGGAAATGAATTCCCCGTCGCGGCTTTGGCTGATCATAATGCAGGGAGACCATTTGAAAATTTCGGGCAGAAAAAAGCCGCCGAAAAACCGCTGATGCCAACTGGCGATGATGATCCTTCCCCCCTGGTCCAGATGCTTCTGGATGCGCTCTGTTCCTTCAAATTGAACCCGGAGTGTCCTGGTATAGAGATTGAGCACGAGAAATATTAAGGATGAAAGGACGGTATTCAAGAAGAAGTATTTAATGTCTTTGGATGTCCACATAGAGAAATTCATTTATGGTTTTGAGGCTCTATTATTTTTTGCGGCACCATATAAACATCCGACAGTTCGTCTGTCAAGGCTCCTTTTCCATGACAGCCAGACTTGATTGCACGGCAATTTTATATGTGCTATAAAATTCTTGAACAGATGGATACCTGTTGGTATGTTAAATATCACCTTCACCTGTTCCAACAGGAGGGATTAAAATGAATGTGAAAGGTACCGTTTACACGACCACAAAAGCGACTGTCCTTGAAGCTTTCGGCGAGCAACGCTGGAATGAATTTATGGCCAAACTGGCGGCAAAGGACAAATATTTCAAAGACAATATTATCATGTCCATTACCCTTGTTCCCTTGGATAAAATTATCGTTTTTTTTGATGAACTGATTGATGCGTGCTTTAATGGTGATAAAAATGCATCATATGTGATGTTTGGTATGGTGGGTGCCAAATACGCTCTGTCGCCGGGAGGCCCCTACCATTCATTTCTGCTCACAAAAGATTTAAAGCTGTTCGTCGAAACGGTTCTGCCGAAACTCTGGACAACCTATTATGATGGGGGTTCGGCTGTTGCACGGTTGGAAAACAACGTCGTTTATGTCAAAGTTACCGGATTTCCCATAAAACACGTTTACTTCGAAAAATTACTGATGGGTTATTTCAAACAGGCCATCAAAGTGTTCGGAAAGAAATCTGCAGCAACCATGATCAAGAGTCTGACTGGTGGGGATGATCATCTTTATTTCAAGTATGAACTGAAGGATTCCTGATCGGGTATTATTCATCGGACACAGTCCTTCGTTTTCTTAGGAACGGAAAACTGTTTTATAGTTTTCCGTCAAGGAATTCCGCAACGTCCGTTTTACAGGCACGGCAACGCCTGGCCCCTCTAAAGAGCGGCTTTCCGCAGACCGGGCAATGATAGCGTTCCAACTCCGCTCTGGCCCATTCCACACTTCCTTTCTCATCCCCCAGTTCGGCCACCCTGGCCCGCCACAGCGGAATGGTTCTTTTCATGACCCGCAATCCCGTTGCCAGACCGAAATTTTCTATCATGCTGCAAGGCCACTGGTCACACTGATGACATGAGTAATATTTCTTTTCACGAACGCAGTTTCTGATCGCACACGCGGCGCAATAGCCGTAGAGCTTTTTCGGCGGATCGGACTGCATGCAGCCATAACATTGCGTGTCTTCCACCTTCGTCCCGTATAGATTGCCCATAACTGTCATGAATTTTCTATTTTTGTCCCTTGTCGCAATATAGACGCCGCAAGCGCCGCAATAAAGACCGCAGGGCGCCATCAGACTTTTATCTCTTATTTCTTCTTCCGTCCAACCTTCCATTGACTTTGTTCCTCCTTCCCTTCTGGATAACAATGCATTGACTTTTATAACGATAATCGGCCAGAACAAATGGTCCTTGTCTCAAAAATCGATAGGATCTTTTTGTCGGCCTTGATGCTTTTGAAAATATTGTATCATTAAATGAAAATTTGAAAATCAAAAAAACGCTGCTAACAGGCTCCTTTTCCATGCTGTCCGGACGGGAGCATCCAATCGATTTTGCGGAGATGACGAAGTGTGGATAGAAAAGCGTCAACGAAATATTGGAATATAACTTTTTCTGGATTTCAGAAAAAAATTATTGTATCGCTCTCTTCATCGTGACACAGGAAGGCAATCGCCTTTTAGATGATTTCCAAAATATTTTCAGGAGAAAACAAAAATGACGGAGAAAGATCTGGTTTATCGCGGCAAATCCAAAGACGTTTACAAAATTACCAGCGGGAAATACAAGGGAAAGTACCGGTTTGTTTTTACGGATAGAGGCACCGGCTACCTCGAGAAAGGCAGGGTTGTTTTCGATCCGGGCTATGACGTGGTGGTCGGTGAAATTCCCGGAAAAGGCGCCATTGCTTGCCGTTTCGCTACCTATTTTTTCAAACTGCTGAAGGCAAAGGGCGTTGCCACCCATTACATTGACACCATCAGCGACAACGAAATGATCGTGGAACCGGCCATCCCGCTGAGCATGAAGGAAGCCGCGCCGCAATTTGCCGGATCCGCTCCCCTGACGAATCTGGAATTCACCTGGCGCAATAACGCGACCGGAAGTTTCTGGCGGCGGTATCCGTTTGTAAAACCGTGCGTAAATCTTCACAAGGTTGTCGAGGCCTGGACCAAAGGCGACAGCGATATTCTGATTACCATGGAAGCGCTTGAGGAAACCGGTGCGTTGACGAAAAAAGAAATCGCCGACAGCGTGAAGCTGGTGAAAAAAATCGCCGGGATTGTCTCACAGGAGTTCACATCCAAAAAGCTTCACGTCATTGACGGCAAGTTTGAACTGGGACGGCTGAAATACGGCGACGGGAAAATCGTGCTGATCGATGAAATATCGCCTGATGTGCTGCGCGTCTGCCGCGGTTTCAAACCGGACAAGTCCGGAAACTGCACGGTGTTCAACAAATGCACCGTCACGAATGTTACGGACGGGAAAAGAACGATCAAAAACAAAAATCAGGTTGTCGCGGCGGAGCTTATTCACGCCTTTGTATAAAAGCCAGACAGTCTGAAATAATCCCAGGCAAAAGAAAAAGGCTCTCTGAAGGAGTTTCCCTTCATTGAGCCTTTATTTTTGTTAATCGTTTTTTACTTCTCTAGTGTAGTGTTACAATGAAACCTTGTCATATCGACCAACGGCTATAGTCCAGCTCTGCTGGGGAGAGATCTTATATGCTTTTATGATGATTAAGATTTCTCGAAATGACATACTGTCAAGGCATTTATGTAATATTACACAAGCTTCTTGGCCAGCAATTCGCGGATAATTTTCGGATTAGCTTTGCCGCCGGAGGCCTGCATTACCTGTCCGATCAGGAAGCCCATCGCCTTGCCCTGACCGCTCTTAAAATCAGCCACGGCTGCCGCCTGTTCGCCCAAAACCTTGTCGATCATTTCATCCAGCGCGCCGCGATCGGAAACCTGCTTGAAGCCTTTGGCGCTGACAATGGCTTCCGGTGGTTCATCGCTGTCGAAAAGCTGCGCAAGTACTTCGCGAGCCGCGTTGGCGTTAATTTCATCGTTTGACAGCATTTTCAACAGGGCAGCAAACCGCGCGGGGGTTACTTTTATTTGAGCAAGTTCCTGACTGCGGTCTTTCACCGCGGGAATGAGTTGTGTGGTCAGCCAGTGCATGGCCGTACGCGGCGCCACACCATCTTTAATGACTGCCTCAAAATAAGCCGCAACTTCCGGATCGGAACTTAAATAGATCGCTTCTTCGGCAGAAAATCCGTATTGCTGAACAAATCTTTCGGCCCGTACCGCCGGCATTTCCGGAAGCCGCGCCCGCAAATCTTCTATTTCCTGTTTTGTTAAAATAATTTCCGGAACCATTGGATCGGGGACACACGGTCCCTCAAATTTGGCCCGCATCGGCAGCGTGACTTTTTTATCCGGATCCCATAAACGCGTGTGTAACACAACAGACTCTCCTGCCGTGACCGCCATGCTCTGGCGGGTGATTTCGTGCGCGATGGCGTCGCCTACATGCCGGATGGAATTCATGTTTTTGACTTCTACTTTGGTGTTCATTTGATTCGTGCCCTTCGGACGAATGGAGATGTTGGCGTCAACGCGCATCGTCCCGTTTTCCATACTGCATTCGGACGAGCCGACATAGCGCACCTGGGTGCGTAGCGCCTTGAGAAACTCCATCGCGTGATGCGGCGAGCGGAAATCAGGCTCGGTGACGATTTCGACCAGCGGCGCTCCCGCCCGGTTGAAATCCACCAGGCTGATCGGGAGGCGGCCTTCCATTTCATGCACGAGCTTGGCAACATCCTCCTCCATGTGAATATGATGGATGCGCAGTCTTTTCGGTGTCCCGTCTTCATCGGCGATGTCAATCCATCCGCCCCGCGACAGAGGCAGATGCGCCTGGGAAAGCTGATAGCCCTTGGGCAGATCAGGATAATAATACACCTTCTGATCAAACGCGCTTCGCGGTTGCAGTTCAGCGTTGAAACCCAGACATAAAAGCGCCGCCTTTTCCAGCGCTGCCCGGCTCAAACGGGGAACTTCACCCGGAAACCAGAGACAGACGGGACAGGTGTTGATGTTGGGTTCATCGCCGGGATTGTTGGGACAATCACAGAATAATTTGGTCGCGCTGTTGAGCTCGACATGAATTTCCAATCCAATGACCGCTTCAAATTCCATTATGATTTACCTCCGTGACGATGGCTCAGCAGATAGTCGCCCAAATCAAGCAAACGCCCGTCATCAAGCCTTTTTGCAGCAATCTGAAATCCTGCGTCGACCGTGGAAGGAATATGCAGTGCGGGCTGACCGGTAACATTGGCAAACGCGGTATAAACAAATTGTTCATACAGATCAGCAAGCGAATCAACCGTTCCGGATGCGGCAGGATTATGTGTTGGGAAAACCAGAAAGTCCGCCTTCGCTGAAAGTTTCTGCATTTCGGATACGAGCTGCGCGCGAAGACGACAGGCATCTTCATAGGCGTTGTACCGTTCAAACTGGAAAAACGCTCCCTGAAACAGATAGCTCTTTAAAAGCGTTCCGAAAGCCGCGCCGCGCGATTGAAGATACATCTCGTTCCAGTTTTTGGCGCCCGGAGCACGACGACCATAGCGCACCGAATCATAACGTCCCGTGCACGACGAAGCCTCGACCGACCCGACAATTTGATGGATCAGCATAAACTGAGAATAATCAGGGAAAGACAACTCCTTGATGACAAACCCTGCTTTTTTCAGGTCTTCAAGTTCCTTTTCCAATACTTTGCGCTTGCCGGAAGGCAGGTCTTTTAAAACTTCTTCAATAATGCCGAGTGTCGTTTTCTTCGGATCAATTTTTTGCGATGAAAAATCAGGCATCTTTTCGTCGGGAAGTGAAAAATCCCGTTCATCATGCCCGGCTATCGTTTGAAGAATATCCCGAATGGATTTTATATTATGAGCCAGAATGCCGCAGGTTTCCATGGATGGAATCAGACCGACAAGGCCGATGCGCGAAATCAGACCGTAGCTGGGCTTAAAACCGTACACACCCGCGCGCGCTGCGGCCAGACGGGCTTCTCCTGCCACGTCCAGCATCAATTCGGCGTCAGCGGATTTTTCGGCCAGTGCGCATCCGGCTTGACTTCCTTTGAGTCCGAAACCGAATTCGCTCATCTTGACGGAACCAACGATATTTGCGCCCTGTCCCGAAAGCCTTTCCGCAACAACCGCGTCCTCCAGGGCTTTAAAATCCGCCAGCGCTGCGGATCCGGCTTCTGTGGGCCAGCCTTTCACAGAGATGTTAGGTTGAACAGCCACCTTCAGTTTCTGCAAAGCACCCTTGCCTGAGTCGTTTGATTTTTCAGAATTACGATAGAAAAAAATTGAATCCATCAGGATGTCTCCCTCTACTCGATAATATTGGCGACTTTAAAGTAATTGCCTTTGACTGCCGGCGCGCTTTTCAGCAGTTGGCCCGTTGTGGCTAATGTTGATCTTTGCGCCTTCGCTCCGGGACGAGTGCGGCTGGCTGCCGGGGCCACGGAACGAATCGGCTTTTCGGAAACGGCCAGATCTTGAACCAGTGCGGCCAGATTATCTGCCTGCTCGAGAATCGTTTCCATCACCGGACGCTCCTCTTCGGCAATGCCCAGACGCGATACCCAGGAGACGCGATCCAGCAAATTTTCCTTTTGAGCCGTTCCCGGTAAAACTTCTTTTTCGCCCAGATTCAAAAGCCCCAGTTCGGCGAGCTGTTCACGCTTGACCGCAGAGGGCGCTCCGGTTAATGGACAGGCCGCGCTGCGGTTTTTGGGGAAGGCGATCACTTCGCGGATGGAAGCCGTCCGCAGGATCATCGAAACGGTACGGTCCATGCCCAGGGCCAGTCCGCCGTGCGGCGGCGCGCCGAAGTCAAACGCCCGCAGGAAGAACCCGAACTTTTCCTTCATATCTTCTTCCGTCAAACCAAGAGCGGCAAATATTTTACGCTGCACATCACGATTATTAATACGGATACTGCCGCCGCCCAGTTCTTCGCCGTTCATGACCAGGTCATAGGCGCGCGATTTCAGGGATAAAAGCTCTTCGATATTTTTTGGATCGAAATCCGTGCGGTCCGGTGCGGTAAAGGGATGGTGGCTGGAGGTCACCCCTCCTTCATCTGTCGGTTCAAACAACGGAAATTCCGTAATCCAGACCGGATAAAAACTGTTTTCCGGAATCAGTCCCAGACGGTCGGCCAGATGCAGACGCAACTGCCCAAGAGCGGATGTAACAATGCTGTGGGACGGATCGGCCACCATGATTAACACATCGCCGTCATGAACATCGAAGCGACGCTTCAACTCGTCCAGCTCCGCTTCACTGAAAAACTGCACAATATTGGATTCCAGTTTGCCGTTTTCGGCGCGCATCCACGTCATGCCCTTGGCGCCGAACGACGGCGCGATTTCTTTCGCGTATTCATTCTGTAAAACATTTTTGCTGAGCTTTTCGGATTGGCCCTTGATGTTGATGCCCTTGATGCAGCCGCCGCGCTGCAGGATCTGGCGGAAAATGGAATAATTGGTGCTCTTGAAGGCGTCCGTCACATCCACAAAACGCAGGCCGAACCGCAGATCGGGACGGTCGGAACCGGTGGTGTCCATCGCTTCGGTGTAACTCATGCGCGCAAACGGACGTTTTAATTCAATCCCGCCGACGGCAAACATCTTTACTGTCAGCTCTTCAATCAGTTCGTAGAGAAATTCCTCGTCGATAAAAGACGCTTCGATATCCAGCTGTGTGAATTCCGGCTGACGGTTGGGGCGCAGGTCTTCATCGCGGAAACAGCGCGCCAGCTGAAAGTAGCGCTCCAGGCCGCCGATCATCAGCAGTTGTTTGAAGAGCTGCGGCGATTGGGGCAGTGCGTAAAAATTCTGTGGATGGACACGACTGGGCACGAGATAATCGCGCGCCCCTTCCGGCGTGCTCGCGGTCAGGACGGGCGTTTCCACCTCCACAAAGCCCCGCGAATCCAGAAACTGCCGCACGCCCTGAAAAATACGATGCCGCAGCAGCAAATTATTCTGCATCGCCGGGCGGCGGATATCCAGATAGCGGTACTGCATGCGCAAATCTTCGGATACGTTTTCCCCGCCCGCGCTTTCCACTCCGGCAACCATCGCTTTGTCGGTAATGACAAACGGCAGCGGATCGGATTCGGACAGAATCGTCATGCCATCGACAAAAACTTCGAGCTGCCCCGTTTCAATGTTGGGATTTTCCGTGCCCTCCATTCTTTTTCTGACCGCTCCCGTTACCGTAATGCAGTATTCGGGACGCAGCGTTGCTGCGGCCTGACAAACATCGGAAGGCGTGAAATCCGGACTGAACACAATCTGCACAATGCCGCTGCGGTCGCGCAGATGAATGAAAAGCAGTCCGCCGTGATCGCGGTAGGCGTCCACCCAGCCGCAAAGCTGAACGGTCCGGCCGACATCCTCCTGCGAAAGTTTGCCGCAAAAAACACGTTGGGAATAATTCATAAGACAAGCCCTTTATATGAAAATAAAAACGCAAAATTGTTCATAGAACAATTTTGTGCCGCGGAGCATACCAAAACTGTACCGATGTTTCAAGGCCTTAAACGGAAAAACTTGAGCACAAACCCGGTAACCATGCGCCGACTATCTGATAAAATTGGTCCGGATCCGCTCTTCCTTTTCCGGTAGCGCGATGCCGGCTTTTTTGCCCGCTGCGATCGATTTCAAAAGCCACGCCATGTTTCTGCCCAGCGTCCGCATAATCTGCAAGCCTTCCAGATCCTGCAAGACGTCTTCCGGGGTGTTGCCGTGCACCATATTCCAGTACTGGGAGGAAACAACCGGCATATTATTAATGGTGAAATATTTATTGAGCTGTTCAAAGGCGGCGGTAGCTCCTCCGCGGCGGCAGCTCACAATGGCCGCGCCCGGTTTGTAGGCAAAAAAATCACTGCCCGCAAAAAAGCAACGATCCAGAAAGGATGTGATGAAGCCGGAAGCGCCCGCATAGTGGACGGGAGATCCGAAAACAAAACCATCCGATTTCTTAGCTTTATCAAGACCAACATTGACGGCGTCATCATCGAACACGCACTTATCCAGTTCCAGGCATTTTCCGCAGGCCGTGCATCCCCTGAGGGGCTTCTTGCCGATGTAGAAAATCTCCGTTTCAATATTGCTCTTGTTCAATTCTTTTTCCACCTCACAAAGCGCTGTGTAGGTGCATCCCTTTTTATGGGGACTTCCATTGATCAATAATACTTTCATTTTTTAACTTCTCCTTATCTGTTCCAATTTCGTTCACCTGTTTTGCCGGCACACGTTCAATTTAATGCGCCTGTTGTCTGAGTTAATTTTCTGAAATCCTACTTCAATTCCGGAAAAATGAAAAGATGAATCCCATGGGCAGGAAAGCATGTTGCTGCTCGTGAAAGAGCATAGTTGAACGGCCGGGCATGAAGGGAACGTTGCGGTTAAAAAAACGGCGCGACTTGCAAGCGCGCCTTTTTTTCAGCGAGAAAATTTTATCCTTGGCTGGTTCTATCGTCCTGCGGTTGTTCCATTTTATTTTGTTACAAATGTTCTGTAAAAGGCGTGTCCCAGTTTGTTGAGTCCGACGAAGCGCTCCCAGAAGCCCTTTCCGTGAAATAAATCGATCAGACCTTTCATGCCGTCGTACTGCATCTTTTCAAAGGGCTGCCACCAGAAATTTCTGCGGACAAAAGGCATGGTGCTCAGGATGTCGTCCACGATAACCTGCGGTTGGGTCATTTCGGCAAAGCCGATGTCGCCGTGCGTCCGGCCGATGCCGCTTTCCTTGAAACCTCCCCAGGGCGTTTCGGCGAGACCATGACACATCAGATGATCATTGATCATCACTGCGCCCGCTATGACCCGGCGGCCGATCTGAACGGCTTTCTTCCTGTTTTTGGACCAGACTGAACAGGTCAGGCCGAGATTGGAATCATTGGCCAGCGCTATGGCTTCATCCATGTTTTCAACAGGCATGACGCCGACAACCGGCCCGAACGTTTCATCCTTCATCACCAGCATCGCATGATCAACGTTCGTCAGGACCGTACAGGGCATAAAATTTCCCTTGCTGTTTTGAGGGCATTGGGATTGCGCGAAGATTTTTGCGCCTTTAGCCAGCGCGTCATCAATGTGTTCCTGAACGGTCATCATCTGTTTCCGGGTCGTCATCGCGCCGATATCCGTCGTCACCTGTTTTCCGTCTCCGACACGGAGATTTTCAACTCTTTGTTTCAGAATGGATAAAAATTCAGGGTAAACTTTTTTATCCACATAGATTCTTTCCACGCCGCCGCACGACTGCCCCGCATTCTGCATCCCGGCCCAGACGGCGCCGCACGCGGCGCGATACAGATCCGCGTCATCGCAAACGATCATCGCGTCATTGCCGCCCAGTTCCAGCACGAGGGGCGTCAGCCGCTCTGACGCTTTTTTCATCAGATATTTTCCGATGGGAACAGAGCCCGTAAAGAACAGCTTATCCACGCCGGCATCAATAAAAGCGTCTCCGGCCTTGCTGCCGGGCATGTTGATATACGTGAAAACATGCTCGGGAAGCCCGGCGTATTCGACGCATTCCTTGAGCGCGTGGCCCACCACCTGTGTTTCCGAAGCCGCTTTTAAAATAACGGTATTTCCCGCCAGCAATCCCATGACCACTTCGGAAAAGGGAATGGCGAACGGGTAATTCCACGGCGAAATAATTCCCACGACACCATACGGCACACGGACGATGCGGCTGCGCTTGTTCATCAGCATGATGTTGCCGGCTTTCAGTTTTCTGTCCGCCAGGAACTTTGCGGCGTTTTTGCAGTAATATGAAGTTGCCAGTGTGGCCGGTCCCACCTCGGCGAACATGGCATCGAAAACAGTCTTCCCATTATCCTGCGAAATGATTTCGGCAAGCTTTGCCGAGTTTTTCTGAATATATTCCGCAAATTTTTTGACATAGGCGATTTTCTTTTTCAAAGGCAGGGCCTGCCACGCGGGCTGAGCCTGGCGGGCGTTCTGCACCGCCGTTTTAACATCTTCTATGGTATGCGTCGGGTATATGGCAATCACGTCACCCGTTGCGGGATTGGTGCAAACGGTCGCATCTTTTTTCGGGGCATCCTTGTCCCGGACCAACGTTAAATTTCTTGCCGCGCTGGAAGCCTGTGTGTTCATAATTTTCCTCCCTTGTATTTTGTCATCAAAATTCTTGCCGGTTATGTTTATCCGTTAGTAAGCCGCCTGTAATACTTCCAGTGCTTCCTCATAACTTACCTCGACGGGGCAAAATGCGATGGCGCCGTCATTGAGGGCTGCTTTGGCGATCGATTCCAGTTTATCTTTCGTCACGCCCGCCTGGGTTAACGTCAGCGGTAAACCGCAAAGCTGGTTCAGATTGCTGTTGATGTCGCGTATGGCGGTAATCGTGCTTTTCGTCCTTTCATGGATCGGAACCTTTGCGTAGTCTTCGGGCGCTATGAAAAAACGCAGCAGTTTGCCGATGCGTCCGGCGGTTTCCGGTGATTTCCTGATGTAAAATTCCAGGCCGTGAGGCAGAAGAATGGCGTTGGCGACGCCGTGCGGCACATGGCATAATCCGCCGGTCGCATGCGCAAGCGCATGAACGATGCCGACCATGGAATTGGAGAAGGATACCCCCGCCAGCAGGGAAGCGTTGGCCATGGCTAAGCGAACATCCTTGTCACCGCCGTTTTTTGTGGCGCTGATAATATTGTCTTTGATCAGTTCGATGGCGGAAAAGGCGAAGGCATCGCTGACCGGGTTTTTCTGCGGCCCGATGTAGGCTTCCACCGCGTGGGTCAGGGCATCCATCGCTGTTGCCGCGGTGATTTTCGCCGGCATGCTCATGGTCATGACCGGATCGAGAACGGCCACTTTCGGCAGGATCAGCGGCGACGTAAACTGCATCTTGACATTCTGAGCGGGATTGGCGATGACCGCCGCCATCGTCACTTCGGAGCCTGTCCCCGCCGTGGTGGGGATGACAATAAAAGGTTTCATCGGTTTGGACAGACGGTTATTGCCGGTAAACTTCATTAGGTCGTCCGTCTCTTCGGAAATCACGATATTCACGCCTTTGGCGGTGTCGATCACGGAACCGCCTCCGACGGCGATGATCGAGTCGCATTCCTGCTGCCGGTAGATTCCGGCAATTTCATTGACGGCCACATTGGAGGAATCGATGGGCGTGTCATCATACAGCGCGCCAATCGTCACCGGAGTTCCGCCGAAACTGTCCACGACATGATCAATCAATCCCGCCTTGCTCACGCCTTTATCGGTAATGATGATCGGTCTTTTGGCCCCGAGCAGATCGAGCTCCGAGGAGATGTTTCCCAGTGCCTTATAACCGGAAATGATTTTTACGGAATTGAAAAATTCAAAATATTTCGGACATGATTCCTTTTGTTGTGTATTCACAATACCCCTCCTTTATAATAAGTCTCTAGGCAAAAAATCCGATGGTTGCGTTGGTATAGGCTTTCGCGCGGTTGATCATGGTTCTCATGGTTAAGCGCGGCACCTTCTTAATGTAAAAGCGTAAAAGTAAATTGGGGAACAAAAGCGCCTGGGCGGCGTTCATCACCCTGATCATCAGCATCATGTGACCCAGATTGCCCCGGACAAACTGGCGATTATGGTAAATTGCGTCGGGCGTGCTGATGCGGCCGGTCATCATCAGATAGGCGAATTCAATGTTTTTGAGCACCAGTTCCAGATCGGCATGATAGGATTCTTTTTCGCCGACATATTTGACCCGATTGCCATTCTTTAAAATCATCATGGATGGGCCGTTCAGAACGGTGAAACAAAAAGAAAATGTATCCGGCAAAGAATCCATTTCCTTTTTCACCTCCGGCACATTTTTATATGCCGTTTCAATTCCCATACCGAGAAAATAAAGACACAGCCTTGTTATTTGTGTCTTCAGCCATTTTTCGGATGGTTCAATTTCCCGATAAATTGTAGCGTTTCCCATATCCCCCCCCTTAATATGAATTTTTGTAAAAAGATGATCCCCAGTCTTCAATCCGGACATCTGAAAAAAGATGCCTTGAATCCTGAATATCTTTGAACTCATCAATACCCGTTTTGATTTCCAACCGCATATTGACTGCCTGTTTTTTTATTTATTTCGAGAAGATTGTTTGTCTACTGTCGACAATCGACATATTATAGTGTTTAAATATTGTCAACAGATAATTTTTAATTATTAGAAAATGTTACGAACTATTTGTTATTTTATGATTTTTCTGGATTGTATGTTGTATGTCATTATTAACATAGGGTTTTTTCAAATTAGGATACCTTAATTTAAAATTCTGTGATATGTTCTTCAAACATTTATTACCGGAAGCAAATTACGATGAAAAAAGAAAAAATATCAAAAAAATTCAGCAGCGCGGCTCAATTGCCGGATCAAATCGCGGAATATCTTGCCGAAAAGATTATTCACATGGAAATCAAGCCCGGAGAGCGTCTTTTTGAAGCGAAGATAGCTGAGGAGTTAGGCGTCAGCCGCAGTCCGGTCCGGGAGGCCCTTTACATTCTCAATCAGCAGTTTCTGGTGGAATTTGTGCCGCGCCGGGGCGCCGTTGTTGCCGGATTTTCCATAAAATTTATTGAAGATTTATACGACGTGCTCAAGTCGCTCTATTTGCTGCTGGCTCAAAGGGGATTTTCGCAAATCTCGGACGAAAATCTGGCTCAGATTCTGCCTTTTTTTCAAACGATGGAAGAGTGCGCGGAAAAATCGGATTTTGACGGCTATTATAATGCCATTTTTGATTTTATGACTGTCGCCATTAAAATTGTCGACAATCCTATTCTGGAACGCTTAATACTCAATCTCTGGCCCACCAAAAAGCGCATGATGTACGCGACCCTATTCAAACGGAAGTATGATCTGAAAACAAACCTGGAATTCTTTCTCAAAAGCATCACCCCTTATCTGGAAAAGCGGACGGATCTGGTTGGAAAGAACATCGAAGATTATCTGGAACAGGAAAAGGAAAGCGCTATTCTGCTGGCCAAAGAGTTTGAGGTGAACCATACTTAAAGAAACGGTGCCCGCCTCTTTTCAATATCCATTTTTTTTATTATAATCCGCTCAAAAATCTCCTGAAGAATTTAAACAAAGGATCATTTATCTGATGAATAAAAAAGCGGGTACTTCAACGCAGGTAATTGAACCGGATTTCAATTCCCGATTAACATCAATTCGTAATGCATTAGGCCAACACATCCGTCGGGAAGAATCCGCCTACAGCAGTACCATCAAGGCCCCGGATACATTAATGGGACACCTTGAGCGGGTCGCAGCCTATGCCGTGCGTCTGGCATTGCAGGAAGGTGTTGATCCTTTGCGAGCCGAACTCGCCGGACTGTTTCATGATGCCGGCAAGTTTTATGGCGGAAAATACCATGAAGGAAATAAGCCTGAAGAAGAATACTCAATCGAGGTCCTGCAACATTTGACAGGGAAAGACGGCCTGGAACAGACTGTCATAGAAGATGTATCCGACGCTATACGCCAGCTTTATCGTGATGACTTTAAGCAAACACCTTTGAGCATGGTTTTATTCGACGCCGACAATCTGGATAAAATCGGCCTGCTCGGCATTGCCAACTATTTCATCAAATCGGGTCTGCGCGGTCAGGGGATAACGACAGATATGATCACCGATTTGACGGTAGAATTAACCTATGCACGGTACGCCGCCCGCAGATTTTATACAAAAACCGGTCGCGCTTTAGCTGAACGCAGATCTACAGACACGATTTATTTCATTCATCACTTTCTCAATGCCCTCAAGGAAGACGGCCTGTTTGAAGCCCGCATTGAACATACTCGGGTATCCGATGTGGACCTGGAAGTGGTTATGCCATCGACATGTAATTGCGGGGCCTCTATGGAAGTAAAACAAACGTGGATTGAACAGGGAGTGAAGTGTACGGAAATTCATCTGGAGATGACCTGCACATCCTGCGACAACCGGCATAAAATAAAGTTTTGCCGCCCGATGTTTGTGGTATGAAATCATCCAATTATCATATTGACGAAATGGTCTTTTTTCAATATGGTTGCCGCAAACATACCAACAGGTGATGGAGTTCACCTGAAATAACCGCAATCATTGCTGATAACTCCTGCAGAAAATACATCTGTGGGAGTTTTTTATTATGGATCAAACCTCAAACCAAGAATCAATTCCGGCAATCCGCAGTCATTTGAAAATCATTACAGATGCCTGCTCCCGTTTCCAGATACTTTCCCTGAATCGTCAACTGGAAGCCGTGCAATTACTGCTCGCTGAAAATCCGCCCATTGATGTGGCAGTACTGGGACAATTCAAGGCGGGAAAAAGTTCCTTCTTAAACAGTCTTCTGGGGCAAAACGTTTTGCCCGTCGGCGCGATTCCGGTAACAACAGCCATCACGCGTCTGCAATATGGAGCGAAAGAAATGGCCATCGTGCGGCACTTCGACGGACACACCACCGAAGTTCCTTTAGCTGAGGTTGTAAACTTTACATCCGAAGCCGAAAATCCGTGCAACTCGAAAAATGTGTCCATCGTCGACATTGAACTGCCGTTTCTGAAGAAATATTCCGGTTTACGCCTCGTGGACACGCCGGGACTGGGCAGCGTTTACAAATATCATCAATCCGCTTCAGAGGAATGGCTTCCTTCCGTTGGCACGGCGCTTTTGGCGGTGAGTTCCGACCGGCCCTTATCGGAACACGACCTGGAACTGATTCGCGAACTAATTGCGCACACACCGAATATCATTTTGCTGCTGACCAAAGCCGATCTTCTTTCACCGGATCAGCAAAAGGAAGTGATCACATTCTTCCAGGAGACCCTCCAGCGGGAGCTGCACCGCACCCTTCCGGTTTATCTCTATTCAACCAAAGGCAATACGGACGCCTACAAGCAACTGATTGACGACAATATTTTGAAAACCATTTGCGCCGACCGTGACGCCGAGTTCCTGAGAATCCTGAATCATAAAGTCGGGTCCCTTTCGCAAAGCTGCCTGAACTATCTGAAGATTGCCCTCAATTCATCGTTGCAGGCAGATATGAATCGGGAGAGTCTGCGCAACAGGATTCTCAACGAAAAAGTGAATGAAGATATCGTACAGGAAGAAATGGGCATCATTTCCCGTGAGCACCAGCGGCAGACCCGACCGATGATTGAAACCTATCTGGAAAAGTTTAGAACGCCGCTGACAAAAAAGGTCATGAACAAATTGGAAAGAGATCTTCCATCCTGGAAAGGAAATCTCTGGACGTTATCCCGGAAATACGAATTCTGGGTGTCGGAGACGCTCTCCGAAGAAATGCGTCTGATTTCCAGGAACGAACATCACCATTTTCTGGGTACTATGAAAAAAGCGCACGCTGCTTTTTCCCGTTCTCTGGAAGCCTTCTGTAATTTTCTGGGTGATAATATCGAAAAAGTGCTGGGTGTAAAGATGACGGAAGTTCAATGGAAAATCGATGTCATCGAACCCGACCATCCGGATATTTCCTTTACCAAAGCATTCGATATTCATCTGGACCTGATCTGGTTTTTCATCCCGATGCTATTATTCCGCAAGGTCTTCGAGCGCCATTTTATTGAAGGCATCCCGAAAGAAGTGGAAATCAATCTGTCCCGCCTCGCCTACCAGTGGGAAAAGAGCGTCAATCATGCCATCGAAGAAATGCGCGTGCAGGCCGTCAATTATATCCATGAAGAACTGGCCACGATAGACGCATTGATTTCCGGTACACAGGGACAAACCGAAGACATCAAAAAGTTCATTGATCAAATAGAAAAACACACGGTTTAATTGGTTTGGCAAAATTTTGAGAGAATCATAATGTTATTTGTCGGACGCAAAAACGAACAGAAGGAAATTATAGAATCATTGAATGACGGCATTAATGTCATTCTTGCCGGCAAGTTCGGTGTTGGGCGAACAAGTTTGATTAAGGAAATAGCGAAAGCTTTCGCTGAAGACAGAAAATTTATTTTTGTCGATTTCAGTCAAACGCCCGGCAAAATGAGCGAAACACTGATGAAAGCGCTGGACATTCCCCGAAGAATTAAAAATCAGGGAAACAAAATGAGATACAAATCCATGCGTTATCGTATTGCCAATGCAAATACAGCAAAGCAGCACAAACCGGTTATTGTTTTGGACAACATTGCGCAAATAACAGTTCAGAAGAAAATATTCCTCCGCCATCTGATTCTGGAACAGCATTTTCAATTTATTGCCGTTGTTGAAAAATTTCTGCCGCAAAAAGATTTGTTTGATCTTAAAGCTCAACTCATGCCTGCAACAACCTTGAAACTGCGACACCTCAAAAAACAGGATGTAGAAAGTCTCGTGCGTGGTTATGCCGGTCAAAATCATTTTGACTGGACAGACAATGAGATACGCCATTTAGCGGCCCTGTCGGATGGTTATCCATTGGGCTTAACGGAAATGTTCAGAGAAAAAAGAAATCCTCAACAACATATGATGGAGATTAAGGAGAAGTTTCTGGAAAAATATGGCTAAGATTTACCGGCTGGTTCAACCGTCCTTCGGTTCAACCAGCCTTATCATTTTTATACTTTCAAGCGTCTTTCAGTTCATAGGTGAAATAAATCTCATTATCACCCGATGCGATACTACGGACTTGTTTTGCTATGGATTTCTTTCCGAAAACTTTAATGGTCTGCTGGAAATAACCCAGGACACAGCGTTCGAAAGCGGCATGCCGGATGGGTATCCCGATGATTTTTACATGGGCGACATTGTTTTCCAATTGTGTTGTTATTTTACCACCGTCGAAATAGGCCTGCCAGATCTTCGGTACGGAAAACTCTATGAACTGCTTAAGATCCTTTGTATTCATATAAGAATGGTAGGGGCCTCCCGGTCCCAGCGCGTATTTCGCGCCCGTCTTGCCGAAGAGTTCATACCGCGATTTGTCATTGTTGAAGAATTCGCCGCACATTTCATCAAAGAGAACAATTAACTTTTCCGCCGGGATGGGAGTAACGGCCATGAGCGTCTTATTGGCAAAATATTTATCCTTTTCCGCCAGTCGTGTCATGAAAGCTTTCCAGCGATCTTCACCGAACGATGTAACCATATAATCTTTTGTCACAACATAAAAAATGCCTTTGATGTTCATAGATAAGTCTCCTCGGAAAGTCTGTTTCTATTATTATATTGTTGTATGGTTTACGATGGTCTCTTAAAACAAAGTATAAAAAATACCCCCTATGAGTCAAGAATATTTTGTCGGTCCGGAAAAATTAACTCGGTTATTTGCGGATTGATCGGGGGATCAATCCCTACCTATCGCTTCGTTTATTGTTTTTGTAGCGCGATCCCCTTGCCCGGCGGATGCCTGGGCGATCGCGCTGTTATTTTTTGTTCCAGTGCTTTGGTTTTTTATTTGGCACAGGAGGCATAATTAGAAAAGAACCTCTTCATCATCATGCGGGAAATAGTTTTGGTTCTTTAAGAATGGCTTTTGAGCAGAGCTTCGCATGATAGTCAAGACCATTATGCAAAGCTCTGCATAATGGTCTTATAATAAATCTAACAGTCCCCTTTTCTCCACTTCGGATGATATACAATCAATTAAAAATACCGAACAGGTCGGACGCGTTCAATGCCATTCTTAATGCGGATATCCCACCCGAAACCACTGAAAACAAAACCCCACGCGTGAGTAGCGTCGATCTCGGATGAACTCCAATATTCGCCGTCTTCAAAATAGTTCACTCTTGTTTCATACAGCTTGTATAGCTCATCCTTGCTGGGCAAAAACCAATCGTCGTATGTTACCGTTCCTTCAGTCACGCTAAAATCAGCGCAAAATCTAGCCGCATTATCTTCCGCTGGATATAATGCAACGATAGATGCGGTGTTCGTTTTTCCCGTGCCCAGTGCTGTTGCTGTTACCCCTGATAAGACATAGGCGTTGTGCCACAATCTGGAGCGTTCGCTCTCGTTGCCGGGTGGATCTGCAACAATCAATCCATGTTGCTCATTTTCAACAAAGCCCGGATCTCCGCTTTGGAAAATGTAGGCTACTGTGCCTCCGCCATAACGATCCCCCAACGCCAATGATGGTACCGTTAGCTTCAACGTGTTACTCGCCGATGCGGCTTCCGGCTGAAACGCTGATTTTTTTGCCTGGATTTTTACGGTACCGGGTGATGCGGTGCCGGTAAAGGCAATCCTAATTTGCCTGGAATTGATGTAATTTATCGTGCTCAATGTCAAAGAGGTTGTCCCTGCATCGACATACAGGTCAGCAGCGCCTAGATCATGAGCAAAGTCCGTTCCCGTAATTAAAACGGAGGGATTAACAGCTCCAAATGGAATGCTATCCGTTGATGAAATGACAGGCGTCTGCGATGGAACAGTCATCATTAATATATTACTGATATTTTTACCGATCGTGAATGCTCTTGGTTTAAACTGGACGGTTATATCACCAGGCAATGCTTTTCCTGTAAATTCAATTCTTATTTCCGTTGAACTGACGCAAATCAATGCATCAAATGTCAAACCGGTTTCCCCCACATCAATGATGACATCCTCATCTTCAATGCTATGCTTAAAATCCGATCCCCTTATGATGACGGTTGGATTATGAGCGCCATAGCCTATTGCACTATCTGTGGTGATTTCGGCGTTTGCCGGAAGGTTGTTAATGTAACCGGAATTGTCAAAAGGATTGCTATCATCTCCGGAATTGGTACATCCACTCAAAAATAAAAATGACCAAATCAACATAGCAATCCAAATAAACTTTGTTTTTCCCGAAAGTGTACTTTTCATAATTGACACCTCTTCAGTGAATTAATGATGAAGCTTATTTTTTGTTTGAAATTGCTTATATTAGTACCAAAATAATTTAATAAATCAAGCAAAACGTGAACATAGTTTGGGGATGCGGCTTAGATGATCGGGCATCAGGCTTGTTATGGTAATACTGATTTAGTATCGTGTTTGGGCTTTTCTATTTTTATTGCTTTCTGTGACATTTTGGGTGCGATCGTCCTGCCCGGCGGATGCCTGGGCGAACGCACCGTTATTTCGCGGATTGATCGAGGATCAATCCCTACATATCAAACCGTTTATTGTTTCTGTAGGGCGGGTTCGCCCGAACACGCCGTTATTTTTTGTTCCGGCGTTTGGGTTTTTCGGTGGCAAATAGGTTAGTGTAACGCTGATAAAGTTCAAATAAGAATGCGACGCGCTGGGCTTCGGTTGCAAAATTGGTTTTGCCGTAGGCGGCATCCACTGCCTTGTCCAGTTGCTGATGCGCCTTGAGCAGAACCGGCGGCATGGTCAGCGGATCGTAAAGGTCGGCCAGTGTTGATTCGGGAAATTGCGCGCGGGCATCCAGCACACCCTGCGCGGCGGCTTCAATGGCCTGTTTTTGTTTATCTGTCGGATTTTCCGGCCAGGGGAAATTGTTGTAAACTATATGTACAGAATACTGATATCTGCTTTCTAGACGTCCACAAACGGCGCGTGTCCATGCCATGTGCATCATAGAAGATAAAATGCCAAAATGATAGAAGTTAGCGTGTTCGAATATCCTTAGCTTATTACTTGCCATCACCTCCGGCTTTAAAAAACCTATTGGAATATATGTTCTTCGTTCAGATGATACTTCAGGCATAACCATAAATTTACCACTGGGCATATTTTCAACATGAAATCGTGTTGGTGTATCAGCAATCTTTCTTGTTGGAGCGCTTTTACTGGCTAAACGGAAATTTTTGACTGCTTCTATTCTTTTCATTGCTTCCGGCATTTTCTTTAATTGCTCCGGCGAACAATCGCCGAGCCACAAGCAGTAACGATGGTAACCATAGAAAAATTCATCCGCTCCTAGCCAGTGGTGAAAATATGGGGCTGCCTCTGGTTCTTTTTTCAGAAATTCTGTTTTCTCTTCCTCGGTAAACAGATAATTGCCACCGTCAATCGGTTTATTGCCGATGCCGATAGATGGAATCGAACAAATCGGCATACTTCGATTGCTTAAAACTATATCCGGCGCATCGACCAGATACGGATTAATATTTTGCGCTTTGATTTTGTGCGGCTCTCCTTTGATATTCTCATATTCAAAAATCCACTTGGGCGAAATATCGAAACCGGCGAAGCCGATAATCACACAATGCACAGCAGCCTTGCCGCGCGCCTCATTGTTCCATTGAAAAGTCCGGTGAGCAGAGAATATCTTCATACCTTCGGAAAGCATCCAGTTCCATAGAGCGCCGACCTGTTCGCCCTGCGTGATGGAATTGGTGGAAACAAAAGCACAGCAAATCTTTGTTCCCTTAATCATCCGGGCGGCTTTCACATACCAGGCCGCTACATAATCCAGAAGACCGGCATTTTTCATACTACCGAAAACATCTGCGACATCCTTTCGTTGATCATCGTTCATGAATTTCGCGCCCACAAACGGCGGATTGCCCATGATGTAACTGAGATTCCGGGCGGGTGAAACCTCTTCCCAGTCGATTCTCAGCGCATTGCCGCAGACAATCTTTGCGCTGGTCTCCAGCGGAATACGCGCAAAGTAAAGGCCGAATTCTTCGGAAACCAGCAGGTTCATCTGATGATCCATCAGCCACAGCGCCACCTGTGCAATCTGCGCGGGAAATTCCTCGATCTCGATGCCAAAGAACTGGTCAACATTAAGGTTGATCAGCGAGTGAATGCTGAGTTCGCTCTGATAAATGCTCGATGCCCGCAGGATATCCAGTTCCAGAAGTCGCAATTCGCGATAGGCGATGACCAGAAAGTTGCCGCATCCGCAGGCGGGATCGAGAAAATTCAACCGCCGCAGTTTCTGGTGAAATTCCAGCAGCCGGTTTTTGTTGTGTTTGATTTTTTCAAACTCTTCCCAAAGGCCGTCCAGAAAAAGCGGCTTGATGAGTTTGAGAATGTTTTCCTCGCTGGTGTAATGAGCGCCGAGATTGCGCCGGGCCTGCTTATCCATTATGGACTGAAAGAGCGATCCGAAAATAGCGGGAGAAATCCGGCTCCAGTCCAGCGCGCAGCAGTTGAGCAACTCCTGTCGCATGGCGGAATCGAAAGCGGCGGCGGGCAGCATTTCTTCAAAGAGCCTGCCGTTGATGTAGGCAAAGGCGGCCAGTTGCTCGTCGAGATTTTTCAGGCGCTTTTCCGGCGATGTATTTAAAACCTGAAACAGCGTGCTTAAATGATGGCCGAGGTCGGAACCGTCTTCGGAGGTTCGCTGTTCGATATATTCCTTGAATTGCTGTTTTTCAAATATTCCGGTGTCCTCGGCAAACAGGCAGAACAGCAAGCGCACCATGTAGAGTTCCAGCGGATGGCCGGTATAACCGGATTCCTTCATCTTGTCGTGCAGTTTGCCCATCTGCTCGGCGGCTTTGATGTTGACGGGGTCCTGCTCCTGAATTTTGTGGGTCTGGTAACCGGCAATGAAACCGAAGAGGCGCACGTTTTTGTGCAGATCTTTCAGATCGAATTCGTGCTGTTCATTTTCTTCCAGATCATAAAGGCGGAAACGGGCGAAATCGGAAACGATGACGTACTTGGGCAGGTCGCGTTCGGTAATGCCGGGGAAATAATCCAGCGCCTGCGCGTAGGCTTTGTCCAGACTCTTGCCGCGCGATTTGTGTTCAACAATCAGCACGCCCTTCCAGAATAAGTCAATATAGCCATACTTTTCGCCCAGCTTTCTGACCGGTTCTTCAAAACTGGCTAATCGTTTACGGGTGATACCGAAGATGTTGAAGAAACCATCCCAGAAGGTTTTTGCCTCGGCGTCCTCGGAGGTTTCGTCCTGCCATTCCTTGGAAAAAGCGAGCGCGCGTGTTTTAATTTCATTCCAGCTTAGCGGCATCAGTTCTCTAAGTTTTTGTATTATTTTATAAAGACTTCTGCGGGAATAATACAAATTATCGGAAACATTGCAACTATAAAAAATTTTCTGTAGGGCGCAATCGCTGATTGCGCCGTTTATTTTGCGGATTGATCGGGCTTCGCTATGAGCTCAGCCGAACGGGATCAATCCCTACATCATGAACCATCCACCTTTATGATGCCTGACATAATGTCATTTTTTACATATTCAACTGCAAGCAATCAACTTAACTGAATCAACTTTCCACACATTCAAAAGAAAAAACCGATATGACCCAAAGTCATTTTATCCTTCCATATATCATCATAATTTCATCTGACCCAAAGTCATTTCCGCTTACGGCATAAAATAAGATTTGGGTAGAGATTCAATCTTATTGCACTTTTTCATTATGTCATAAATGACATAAGCGATTGAATTTATTAGTAAAATGCCGTTGACAACATTTTTTTCCTAATGTATACAATCAACGCAGTGAAAGCGTTATGTTCTGGAAAAACGTTGTGCTCTTACCCATCTATGGTTGTTCTTAAAACTTTTTCCTGAAAAGAACGGGAGTTCTTGAATAACTGTGTGTTGAAGGATTTGAGCACAGAATAGAATATTCAGAAATTTAAAAGAAAGGAGATAAATTCATGAACGTCAGCCGAAGAGGTTTCTTGAAGATTTCCGGCGCTGTGGCGGCGGTCAGCGGTTTGGGTATCAATCTCACACCGATTACCGCGTATGCCAAAGAGCTGAAAATTAAAAACGCCAAAGAAACCACCACCGTTTGTCCGTATTGTTCCGTGGGATGCAGCATCATCGTAGCCGTACAAGACGGGAAGGTAATTAACACGGAAGGTGATCCCGATAGCCCCATCAACAGAGGCGCCCTTTGCAGTAAAGGCGGGTCTATTTACCAGATGGCGGTCAATGAAAACCGTTTGGGCAAACCTCTTTACAGAGCAGCCAATGCCACCGAATGGAAGGAAGTCGAGTGGGAATGGGCGATTGAAGAGATTGCCAAAAAAGTCAAGAACAGCCGTGATAAGAGCTTCAAGGCAACCAACGACAAGGGAGAGCTCGTCAATCGCACAGAAGGCATTGCTTCCGTAGGAAGCGCGGCGATGGATCTTGAAGAATGCTACACGTACCAAAAATTCTTAAGGGGGTTGGGTCTGGTCTATATTGAACATCAGGCCCGTATCTGACACAGCCCGACTGTACCGGCTCTGGCAGAGTCGTTCGGACGCGGCGCAATGACCAATCACTGGAATGATTTCAAAAATGCTGATGTGATTTTAATCATGGGAAGCAATCCCGCTTCCAATCATCCGGTGTCATTTAAATGGATTCAGGAAGCGGTTGACAAACGCGGAGCGAAAATTATCTGTGTTGATCCCCGTTTCACCCAATCAGCGGCGAAAGCTCATCTTTACGCGCCGCTTCGTTCAGGAACGGACATCGCTTTCCTGGGCGGAATGATCAAATATATTCTGGATAACAAACTTTATTTTGCTGATTATGTTAAAAATTACACCAACGCCTCTTTCCTGGTCAATCCTGACCTGAAACTGCCCGGCGAAAATAATGGTGTTTTCTCCGGTCTTGTAGACGGTAAGTACGATAAAGCAACCTGGTCTTATCAGAAAGGCCCGGATGATGTGATCAAGAAAGATCCTACTTTGTCCAATCCCAACTGCGTATTTCAGCTTTTGAAGAAACATTATTCCCGCTACACGCCGGATGTTGTTTCCAGGATTACGGGAACACCCAAAGACAAACTTCTTGAAGTTTACAAGTTGTACGCTTCGACCGGCAAGCCCAATAAGGCCGGCGTGGAACTCTACGCGATGGGCTGGACGCAGCACACGGTCGGTACACAGAACATCCGGACCATGTGTATGATCCAGCTTTTGTTGGGCAACATGGGTATTGCCGGTGGTGGTGTCGCGGCCATGCGCGGTGAATCCAACGTTCAGGGTTCTACCGACCACGGTCTCCTGTTCCATATCTGGCCGGGCTATCTCAGCACACCGACAGGCTCGCTGAAGGATCTGGCAACCTATAATGAAAAGCAGACTCCGAAAACGACGGAGAAAGAAAGTCTCAACTGGTGGAAAAACAAACCCAAGTATGTTGCGAGCTTCCTGCGTTCCATGTACGGAACAGGCATGAGTCTTGATGAAGCGTATAACACACTGCCCAAGATCGATGACGGCGCCAATCATTCCTGGTTGCAGATTTTCGATCAGATGTACAAGGGCAAGTTCACCGGTTTCTTCGCCTGGGGTATGAATCCGGCCTGTTCCGGCGCTCATTCTAATAAAGTCCGCCAGGCTATGACCAAACTCGACTGGATGGTGAACGTCAATTTATTCGATAACGAAACCGGTTCCTTCTGGCGTGGTCCGGGAATGGATCCGACGAAAATCAAGACAGAAGTCTTCATGCTGCCCTGCGCTTCCTCCGTGGAAAAAGAAGGCAGTATCGCCAACAGCGGTCGCCTCCAGCAGTGGCGCTATAAAGCGATTCCGTTTTACGGCGATTCCAAGCCGGATGGCGATATCATGAGCGAGCTCTTCTTCAAGGTTAAAGAGCTGTACACCAAACATGGCGGTCCTCATGCGGCGGCCATCACCAAACTGACCTGGCCCTATGGCAAGCATGTTGGTCATGAGTTCGTCTATGAACCGCGAACGGTTGCAGCAGAAATCAACGGCTACTTCCTGGAAAATAAAACAGTGGAAAATCCCACCAAGAAGGGCGAGTTCAAGGAATTCAAGAAAGGTGATCTGGTTCCGACTTTTGCCTGGCTGCAGGATGACGGTTCAACGTCTTCGGGCTGCTGGGTCTATTGCGGCTCTGTGGGTGAAAAAGGCATTCTTCCCATGCGTCGCGGTCAGGCCGATCCGACAGGTCTGGGACTTTATTCCGAATGGGCATGGTCCTGGCCGGTCAACCGCCGCATCATTTACAACGGCGCATCCGTTGACCTGCAGGGCAAACCCTGGGATCCCAGCCGCGCGGTTATTACCTGGGATGCCAAAGAAGAAAAATGGAAAGGCGATGTTCCCGATGGAGCCGGCAACCCCGGCAAGGGCCGTCCGCCTTTCATTATGAAACCGGACGGCGTAGCCTCTCTGTATGGTCCCGGCTTGGCCGACGGTCCGTTCCCCGAGCATTACGAACCGCTGGAATGCCCGGTTGAGAAGAATCTGCTTTCACCGCAGAAGAACAATCCGGCGATTAAGCGTTTTGATAAAAAAGGCGTCGGCTCTGATATGGATGTGTATTCCGGCGTAGGAACCTGCGATCCCCGCTTCCCGTTCATCTGCGCGACCTACCGCGTGAGCGAACACTGGCAGACAGGCGTTCTGACCCGCTGGTGTCCGTGGCTGGCAGAAATGCAGCCCGGCATGTTTGTGGAAATGAGCGAGGAACTGGCGAAGATGCGAGGCATTAAAACCGGCGATAAATGTACGGTGAGTTCCGCGCGCGGCGAAACGGTGTGTACGGCCATTGTCACTCCGCGTTTTAAACCTTTTAATATTGACGGCAATGAAATTCACGAAGTCGGTATTCCCTGGCATTTCGGTTGGATTACAACCAAAGACCGGAAATACAATGCCAAAGACAAGAAAGCGGAGGTATTCACCACCGGCGACGCGGCCAATCTTTTGACGCCGACCATCGGTGATGCCAATACCATGATTCCGGAGAGTAAAGCCTTCATGGTTAATGTTGTAAAGGGGGTGAAGTAAAATGACTGAGATGATTAAATTATACGACGCTTCGAAATGCACGGCGTGCCGCGGTTGCCAGTTGGCCTGCAAACAGTGGAATGGACTGAAAGCCGGTCAGACGGAACACAAAGGCACCTATCAGAATCCGCCTACTTTGCAGCATAATACTTATATGCTTATTCATTTCCAGGATTATGTTGCTCCGGAAGGCAATGTAAAATGGCTTTTCCGTAAAGAAGCCTGTATGCATTGCACAACAGCGGCCTGTGTGACGGTCTGCCCCAGTGGCGCTCTTTATTACAATAAAGAATTCGGAACCGTGGGCATGGATAGAGAAAAATGCATAGGCTGTAAGGAATGCGTATCGGCCTGTCCGTTTGAAGTTCCCCGGTACGATAAAGAAACGGAAAAGGTTTCCAAGTGCGATATGTGCGAAACCAGAATCTCTAACAAGATGAATCCGGCCTGCGTCAAGGCCTGCCCCACCGGTGCTCTCAAATGGGTGGATAAGGAAGAAGCCATGAAGATGGCCGAAGCCCGTGTCCAGTATTTAGGCGGCGACGCCAATGTTTACGGCGACAAATTTGTCGGCGGCACGCATCTGATGTATGTGCTTCCTGAGAAAGCGGACGTTTATGATGGAATTCACAAAGATCCGAAGGTTCCTGTGACGATTTCATTATGGAAGAGCATCCTGAAACCCCTGAGCCTGTTGGGCGCGGGCGGTGTAATCGGCGGATCCATCCTCCATTACTTTATCCATGGACCGCACAAACCCCATCCGGAACACTATGACGAACCAAAGAAGCAGGGAGGTGCATAAAATGAAAAACAAAATGGTAGTTGTGACATCAGGATATGAAAGATTTGTGCACTGGGCGCTGGCCATCTCCTGCCTGACGCTGTGCTACACCGGACTGGGAATTCTGTTCAAAGAACTGAACTTTCTGGGCGTCATTTTCGGCGGACTGAAAGGATTGGTGACCGTTCACGATTTTATGGCCGTGATTTTTGCCATCTCCCTGGTATTGGCCATCGCCATGTGGTGGAAAGAAGCGGGTATATTTGTTTTCCCGGAAGATTGGGAATGGATCAAGGCCGCGGGCGGATACCTGTGGCATCTGGATCACGTACCGGAGACCGGCAAATACAATCCCGGCCAGAAGGCGTTCTTCCTGACCGTAGCCTTATGCGGACTGCTGATGGTCGTCACAGGCTTCTTTATGTGGTATCCCGAGAAACTGGGTGGAGATCTGATGGACTGGGTTTATGTCCTGCATGTTCTGGGCTTTGTGGTGATTTTCGCGTTCTTCTTCGTTCACCTGTATCTGGGCACCATCGGTAATCCCGGTTCCGTTTCCGCGATGATCAGCGGGAAGATGGAACTGCCCGTATTGAGAATGCTTCATCCGAAGTGGGTCAAAGAGATGGAACATGAAGGCAAACTGATGATTGCCAATGATAAGAAGTAAAGCAAGTTAAAATAATAAAATTTTAAGAGGCCTGGAGTAAAAAACTCCGGGCCTCTTTTTTTATGGTGTGCCAACGATCAAAGAAACGCCCTTTTCATTTGGGCTTCGGTTCGTTGAATTTGGCGAGAATTCCAAACGGTGTCAGGTCGGCGCTTTTTTGTTTCCACGTGATGTAGTCTTCGAGTTTTTTGATGGCTTCGCCGGCTGTGTCGACGAATTCCACCCCCGCTTCATAAAACTTGTCTTCAATGATGATCTTGATCCATCTGACTTTTCCGACGGCGGTGATCTGCTTCTTCAGCGTCTTTAACGTGAAATCTATTTTGAGAATGGTGTCCACCGGCAGAAAGATATTTCCCCGGATTTTGGCGCCGGTTACGGAGATGTCTTCGCTGTAATTATAGGCCAGCTTGTCTTTGGGAATATTTTGATCTCCGGAGATGAGCGCGATTGTGATTTCATTAAATTCCTTTACGCGATGAGCTTTTCTTTTTTCCTGCATAAAACGCATCCTTTTGTTTTAATGGTTATTAGGGCAGCTGATAGCCTTTCTCCAAAAATAGTTTGAGGCAGGCGTCAACGACATCTCGATCATAAAGAATATCCTTGTTTGTCTCAATTTCCTGCATGGCCGCATCGACACCCAGCGAGGCACGGTAAGGACGATGAGAGGCCATGGATTCCACCACATCGGCGACGGCCAGAATACGCGCTTCGATGAGAATTTCATCGCCCTTTAATGTCCTCGGATAGCCGGTACCGTTCATTCTTTCGTGGTGCTGGTGAACGATTTCGGCCAGCGGCCACGGGGAGGCCACGTCTTTGAGCATATCGAAACCGCTGGCGGAATGCTGCTGGATGAGTGAGAATTCAAGCCTGGTCAGTTTGCTGGGTTTGGTCAGAATCTCGGCGGGAACAGACAGTTTGCCGATGTCATGGATGGCGCCGGCCATGCGAATGCCCTCGATTTGATCTCCGGATAATTTCATCTCTTTCGCGATGGCGCAGGCTAAATCCGCGACGCGGGATTGATGACCGGCCGTATAGGGATCCCTGGATTCTAAAGCAGTCACCAAAACCTGAATGGTCGTGCCGACGGCTTTCTTGAGACTTTCCAGGGTCAGATGAAGCTTTTGCTCGGCCAGTTTGCGCTCGGAGATATCCAGCGAAACATTGGCCAGGTAAATCGGCGCACCCGATGCAGCATATCTGATCGTGAAGACCATCGCATGAACATCCGTCAGTTTGCCGGTTTTCAAGTTGCGGTACTGAAGGTCGCCTTGCCAGCTGTTGCCGGCGAGCAGGGCGGGGATCACCTCCTGGCGAACAATAGGCAAAAACGGCTCGGCAACTACATCCATGATGGAATGCTCGCCCACTTTATCCTCATCGATGCCCAGCATCCTGCTGCCCGCGTCATTGAGGAAAATCATTTTCTCGTCCAGGGTGGCCAGGTTCACCAGCTCGCTGCTGGACCGGACAATCGAGGCCAGCTTGAAAATTTCTTCCTCCGACTTCTTGCGTTCGGTAATGTCCGTGTTGATGGCCAGCAGTCCGATAATTTTGCCCTGATCATCCTTGATGGCATCCGCACGCAGCAGAACCGTTATTCGACGGCCGCTTTTTGTGATATCCTCGATTTCTCCGTTCCATGAATCCCCTTTCATGATCGTTGAAAATACTTCACGGGCAACGTTCTGGTCTCCGTATATCTTTTCTTGCACACCCCCGTCCTTCAGTTCATCGAGTGTGTAGCCAAAAAGTTCGGTAAATGCCTGATTCTGGTAGAAGTGATTCCCCCGGGCGTCTGCTATCCCGATGGCGTCTCCCGAGCTTTCCACGGCTTTGCTGATGAGACGCAGCATCTCTTCCGCTTTTTTACGTTCGGTGACATCGCGAAAATTAATAATGACGCCTTCGATAACATTATCATGAATAAGATTGCTGGCCACCGTTTCGAAAATCCGCCAGCTGCCGTCAACATGACGAAAACGCAAGTCGGCTCGTTGCACAGGAGCGTTAATATCTGTCAGCAATGACTTGTATGTGTCAGCGACAAGCTTGAAATCATCCGGATGAAGATTTTCAAACCCGGTGGCGCCGATCCTTTCCTCTCTCTTTAATCCCAAGATTTTTTCCACAGCCGGATTTTCGTAAGTAATAGTTCCTTCTCGATTCAAGATAACAATGATATCCGAGGATTGTTCGGCAAGAATCCGGAACCGGTTTTCTTCTTCATGTAATTTCTTTTCCATGAAGATGCGCTCGGTGATATCACGGGCGATCCCTCTGAATCCGATCGGTTTGCCGGATGAATCTTTCAATAAGGAGATGGACCCCTCAATATATATTGCAACGCCGTCTTTTCTTATGATCTTCCAGACCAGATCTTTATTCGGTTCACCCGTCAGATAAATTTTGTGATAGGCCTGATAAACTTTTTTCAGCTCCTCCTCCTCGGTGTACTGCCGGTTATTCATGCCCATCAATTCTTCCCGGGAGTAACCGATGACGCGGAGCAGCGTATCGTTGAAAAAGGTAAAGTTGCCGTTCAGGTCAACTTCAAAATAGCCTTCCTGGATGTCTTCCAGAATGGTTCGATACCGCTGCTCGCTGAGATGCAACTTTTCTTCCGACTTGACCCGTTCGGTGACGTCCCGGTAGTTCAGAATCACGCCTTCAGGAATATTGTTCCGTACCAGGCCGCTTCCCACACCTTCAATATGGCGATAGGTGCCGTCTTTGTGGCGAAGACGCACGACACCACTAATCGGAGCGGCGTTTGGATCGCTCATCAACGTCATGAACGAATCGGCAACAAATTTCACATCGTCAGGATGAAAAAGGTCAAATCCTCCCTGGCCCATTCTTTCTTCAGGCGTAAATCCTAAAACCTGTTCGATGGCGGGATTGATGTAAGAGATGATGCCTTCCTGATTGACCATAACGATGATATCCGACGAGTGTTCGACCAGTGCCCGGAAACGCTGTTCCTCAAAGAGTAATTTATCCTCTATCTGTTTGCGTTCGGTAATATCCCTGGCTTCGGCGAGGATGAATAACGGTTCTCCTTTTGCGTTCCGGATGAAACTGAATACGCATCCTCCCCACACCAGCCGGCCGTCTTTTGTCATGAACTCCAGTTCCAGGGAACGCTCCAGGGTATAATCCGGTGGCGCTTTCAGCGCCTTATCCATCTCCGCGGCGTAGAAATCCATCGCCTTCTGAAAAGATTCCGGGACGATGATTTTATCCAAAGAGAGATCCTTGATTTCATTAAAGGAATACCCCAGAGTCTTTTCTACCGAGGGGCTGATGTAGGTCGGTTTCAGATTAAGATCCATCAGCCACACATAATCTTTCGTGTGCTCCGCGAGCAGCCGGTATTTTTCTTCGCTTTCTCTGATCAGCTTATCCGCCTGTTTTCTTTCGGTGATATCTCTGACCATGCCCAGAATATATTCTTGGCCTTCTATCGTCATTAAAGATGCGTTGATATCAGCGAAAAATTCGGATCCGTCTTTTTTTATTAAAGGGATGTTACGAAGCGAAAGGTTTTTTTCTTTCAGTACGAGATTGAATTGATCACCGATAAAATCATCCATCTCTGGTGCATAAAGATCAGCAATGCCAAGTTGCAGAATTTCCTCTCTGCCGTACCCCGTCATTTCACAAATTTTTTTGTTGGCAGCGAAAAACTTTCTGTCACTGACTTTTGCGAGAAGAATGCCATCGGAGGCGAAATCGAAAATGGTCCGGAATCTCAATTCGGTTTCTTGCAGCGCGGAAAAAGCCTTGCTTGCTCTGGTTCTGAGTCGGGTGATATAGCCGCCGACCGCCGCAAACCAGGGCAGAACCGTGGCCAGAACGATGAGGTTCAGTATATCGAGTTTTGCGTTTACGTATTCCGGACGATTGATGTAAAGCAATAATACAACGATTGCATAATTGACCGCGGCAAACACGGAAAGAAGAAGATATTGCCATAAATTCAGTCCGAAAAGGCCGAATACAAACACGACCAGATAAATAAGGAGCACAAGCTCTCTGGCGGAACCGGCGTGATAGGCAAAATCCATAATCCAGACCGTGGCGATGATCATCTGGAGAAACGTCAGACTCGGATCCTTGAAACGTTTATTGAATCCGCTTCTCAGCAGTGTATAGATGACGAGATTACAGAAAAGAATTCCTGAAAGATGACCAATCAAACTGGAAGGCTGTTCCAGAATAATGCCCATGATAAAGGCAACCAGCGCGATACCGGCCCATATCAGGTATGCCGCGAAAGCCATGAAAAAGCGCTTGATTCTCAACGTCTGCCGGTAATCGTCTTGTGGAAATATCGAAAACATGCGCCAAATCCTTTATGAATTATGAACGGCATTTCAGTCTTTATTAGCTGGTTGCTGGCTGGAACATAATTTTTTTACCATAGATCCATTTAAAATTCAGCTATTTTCTGAGGATGAGTCAGGAGCGTGAACCTGACCATCTTTCAGCATGATTGCACAATTCATTTTGGTGAAAGATGTCTGCCTCATAAAATTTCTTGCCGTGGGCGCGGCGCTGTGTTTAGTATCGGCGCGCTGAAATGAAGAAAGCCGATTTTAAGGAGCGCGATGACGGCAAATCCGGGACAAAAGGGGAAGTCAAATTGATACGAAAAATTCTTTTAGGGCTGCTGATACTGCTGGCGGCGGTTGTGCTGGTGCGTATCGGTTGGCTCTCCAAGGAAGTGAGTCACGGGATTGCCGGAAGCGGCGGCAGTGATCCGACGATTTTCTACGGGCGTCCTCTGGAGATACGCAAGGGCGATCATCCGGGCAATATCCGATTTGTTGAGCGACTGCAAAAACTTTCCTATAAAAAAGTTGCAGGCAAGCCTTCCAAAGCCGGAACATTTTCTGAAGATAATCAACATATCCGCATCTTTCAGCGCGGCAGGGACACAAACAGGCCCGCGAATGAAACCGGGCCGGTGGATATTGTGCTGCAAAAAGGTCGGGTGGCTGACCTGATTTCCTCCACCGGTAAAAAGCTGGAATCGCTTGAACTCGAAGCGGAAGAAATCGGGCGCGTGGTTTACTCGAAAATAAAGTCGCGTCAGCCTGTGAATCTCGCCGGAGTTTCACCCTACCTGCAAAAAGCGGTGGTGGCCCGTGAAGATAAACGCTTCTATTACCACCCGGGCATTGACCTGCTGGCTCCGGGCGGAAAAGATGACGGGGCGGAAAAAAACAGCGGCACCATTACGCAGCAGTTGATCCGGAACTTTTTCTTTTCGCCGGAGAAAACTTTTTTCCGGAAACTGCGGGAGACGGAACGGGTGCTGGCGCTGGAGCTGCGCTATTCCAAGAAGCGGATTTTGGAAATCTATCTCAACAGCGTTTATTTGGGACAGGACGGGAACCGTATGATTTTCGGCGCTGAAGCGGCGTCGCGTTTTTATTTTGCAAAGCCGGCAAAAAATCTTTCTCTTTCGGAATCGGCCATGCTGGCCGGCATGATCAATGAATCGGGCGGAAACACGCTTCTGAAAAATCAGCAGAAAACGCGGGCGCGCCGTGATGAGGTTCTGGCGGCAATGCGTCAGCAGTCCCTGATTACCGAAGACGAATATCAGGGCGCGTTGAAAGCCCCTTTAAAAATAAAATTGCCGGCCCCGCCGGTTCACCTTTCCTATTTTATTGATTACATCCAGCGGATCACGAAAGATGATCTGGGCGCTTCCAGACTTTATCAATCCGGTTATCGCTACTATACAACGCTGGACACTTTTCAGCAGTCCGTTGCCGAAGATGCGGTGACGCGGGGGATGGCGGAAATCGAACCTGTTGCGCTGCCCGCGGATGGGCCGCTGCAGGCGGCGCTGATTGCTGTGGATCCGCGGACAGGAGAAATGACCGCCATGGTCGGCGGCCGCAGTTACGCGCAGTCGTGGTTCAACCATGCCGTGGATGCCAGGCGTCAATCGGGGAGTGCTTTTAAGCCGTTTGTTCTGCTGGCGGCTCTCTCGCCGTCAGAGGACTGGACGCTTTCCACGCTGGTATCCGGCGAGCCGATATCCCTACAGACGCCGGAGGGGATGTGGACGCCGACAAATTTTGAAAACAAGAAGTACGGGCAGATCACGATTCGCAAGCTGATTGAAGATTCCGTGAATACGGCCACAGTCCGGCTGGCCCATGAGATCGGTTTTGATGAAGTGCTGGAAACCGCCCGTCTCGCGGGTGTGAAGACGTCTCTTAAGCCTGTTCCTTCGATGGCTCTGGGCAGCTTTGAAGTCACGCCGATGGAGCTTGCTTATGCTTATACGACCATCGCGTCCGGCGGAATCCATTATGAACGTTTTCCGCTTTTCGCCGTTACCACGGCCGACGGCAAGCCGATCCTGAAAAAGACTGTAAACAGCCAGAAGGTTTTCGATCCGCGGGTGACGTATCTTGCGGGCTATGCGATGGAAGGCGTGCTGGAGCGGGGGACGGCCGCCGAAGCCAGAGCCCTGCACATCAATTTTCCCGTGTCCGGCAAAACAGGAACAACCAACGGCAACCGGGACTCGTGGTTTGTCTGTTTTACGCCGGACGTTGTTTGTGCTGTCTGGGTGGGTTATGATTCGGGCGCCGATACCGGTTTAACCGGCGCTCAGGGCGCTCTGCGTATCAGCGCGCAATTCTTACGCGCCTTCTATTCTCAGACCGGTCCGTCGCCTGTAAAAATTCCGGAGGGCATCGAAACAGCCGTCATTGACATCAAGTCCGGTTATCTGGCCAACGCTTCGTGCCCCAAGACCATCAAGGAAGCTTATCTGAAGGGAACCGCGCCGGAGAAACACTGCCCCGATCATCGTTAAGCTGTGATCGGAGAAGCTATCGGATTGGATGCGCCTCCCCCTGGCCTTTGCGCAGCGGGAAATAGAGCAGCAGAACCAGAACCGAAAGCGTTACGCCGATGGAAAAGAGACCGGTATAGCCGATGCTTTGCGCGATATATCCCGATGCCCAACTGCCGGGTGATTTACCGAATACCTCAAGAGCCGCCAGGACGGTGTAGTGTGTGGCGCCGATTTTTTTATCCACGCGGGACATCATGAAGGCGAAAAGCGCTGTGGTCAGGATGCCGCCGAAAAAATGTTCGGCAATGGTGACACCGATCACCTGCGTCGCGGTGGGAGCTATGGTGGAGAGCCAGAGTTCGCCAATCAGCGGAATCAGCCTCATGGCGGCGGCAATGAAGAGCGCCTGAACAATCGGCAGGCGTGACGCCAGCCAGCCGCCCGCGACCGATCCGATGAGCGAGGCGACCATTCCCCAGGTGCCGACCCACAATCCGATCTGGTGAGCGGTGAATCCGTTGTCCACCAGAAAAGGCTTGAACATCGGATCGATCATCGACTCGCCCATCTTGTAGGTGGCAATAAAAAGCAGAAAAAAACCCGCGCCGGGGGTGCGCCAGGCGGCGAGAAAGGCCTTGATGAAATCCGCTGATTTCGGATGGCCGTCACCGGCCGGTTCGCCCGGCTCGACTTCGCGGTGCAGCAGAATCAGCACCAGCGGACAAACGGCGACAACCGCCATCATCAGGAAAAGCCCTGACCAGCCGGTGCTTGCGCTCAGCCAGACCAGAATGCCGCCGCCGAGAACCATGCCCATTTTATATCCGGCAACCTGCGCGGCATTGCCCGGGCCCAGTTCTTTTTGTCCCAGAATGTCCACGGCCAGCCCGTCCACCGCGATGTCCTGCGTGGCGGCGCAGAGATTCATCAGAAAAATGCACGCCAGAAGCGGCGCCATCGCACCGGAAGCAGCCACCGGAACGGAAGCAAGCATAGTGAAAACCATCAGCGCCTGCAGAGGGATAATCCAGGAACGGCGTCTTCCGATACGCGCCGACCAGTAGCGATCAACAAGAGGGGACCAGAGGGGTTTGAGAAACCAGGGAAGGGCCAGTGCTCCGGCAAAACCGATCGTGGTCAGTGAAAAGCCCTTCTCTCTCAGGAGTACCGGGAGAGCCGTGGCCTGAAAGCCGAAAGACAGTCCCTGCGAAAGATAGAGCGCAAAAAGGAGTGCCGTTTTGCCGCCTGTTTTCATTTCCTCTCCTGATTTTATCGTGCCGTTTCATCTTTCGGTTTGGCTAACGACAACAGAATGCCGCTCAGCGCAAAGTATCCCACAGCGACCATAGTGGGGGCATGGCCGGCAATCTTCCAGGGCAGATAAAGTTCGCCGGTGGGCAGCACCGAATGAATAATGCCGAACAGCGTAAACACAGCGCAGACGGCGGCGCACAGGGCGGCCAGCCGGGCCCTGTGGTCAATCAGAAAGGCCAGTATACTGCCCCAGAGCAGGCCGGTAATAATAAATCCGTTGCTGAGCATAGTCAGGGTCTGGTGCATGGTTTGCAGCCGGATGGGAAGCTTGTCGGGTGTGGCGGCCATCGCGCTCATAAACTGTCCGAGGATGATCAGCACCAGACTGGCAATAACCGGCAGCATGCTTAAACTGACCGCCGGCGAATGGGCGGGCGGTGAATCTTTGTACGCCTGCCGCATGATTTCAAAACCGATGAAAATGAAAATCGGCGCGATGACCGCCCGCGGAATCAAACTGACAAACAGAGAAAGCAGACCGACGATGGAGCAGACGCCGATGAGCGTTCCGGTCAGCAGGGTGTACCACCACGTCGCCCCCATCTTTTTGTAGGCCGGATGGCCGATATAAGGCGTTGTCTGGGCGACGCCGCCGAAAAAAGCTGCGATCAGTGAGGAAAAGGCTTCCGTCAGCAGAATGTCCCGCGTGCGGTAATCATCGCCGGCGAGGCGGGCGCTTTCCGTATTGTTGATGCCGCCGATAATCGTCAGGATACCGAAAGGAATGGCGATGGTCAGATACTGAACGCTCTGCGGCAGATTCCTGAGAAAATCAAACGCGAACACCGGCAGCGAGAACTTCATATCCAGCGAGGGGGCCGTGAACTCCGGCAGATAACCGCCGAAGCCCAGAATGAAATGAATGCCCGTGCCGAGGATAACCGCCATCAGGACACCGGGCAGACGTCCCGGCAACTGCATTTTGCTCATCAGCGCTGTAAAAATCAGTCCCAGAGCCACCATGCCGACAACAGCTTCATTGAACAGCTCAATGAGCGGCAAAAATCCCAGCAGTAAAAGCCCGATTCCGGCCAGCGGCCCCAGAAGTCCCGCGGTGGGAATGATGCGTTGAACCCATCCGCCCAAAAAAGACGTGACGACCTTGACGGCGCCGATCATAAAAAGCGTGGCCATGCCGATGTGCCAGGTCAGTTGAGCGTCGTGTGTGGCGACATAAGCGGGGCCCATCACCGCGTAGGCAATGCCGATGGTGGAAGGTGTGTCAATGCCCAGAGGCATGGCGGTGACATCTTTTCGCCCGGTTTTTTTTCGCAGGCGGATGGCGAGCCACGTGTAAATGAGATCTCCTATGCAAATTCCCATGGCCGTGCCGGGAATCATGCGCGTCAGAATGATCTCGGCGGGATAGTTGAACGTGAAGACGAGGATGGCGCTGAAAAAGATCAGCGTTCCGACGTTGTCGAGAAAAAGGGCGAGAAACGCGGTGGTCTCTCCCCAGAACCGGTGTGAACCTGCCGTTTTTTCAGCGTTGCTGTCCAAAGCTCACCTCTAAAAAAAGATTTTTTTATGACGAGGCAATATATCGAAAGTTGAACAGTTTGACAAATCGTTTGTGAATAGATGTGAAGGGTCTTAGTATAATGAAAGTCGTTTTAAGGAATCAAAACGACCGATGCGATTTGAAGAAATAAAAGATGAACAATGACCGCTGAAGAATTCCCGCCGTCAATGCGGATTTTAGCGCGTCATTTTTTTAATCTGCGCTGCATATAGGCTTCTTTCAGATGTTCATTTTTTTCCCATTGCAGTTGATCATTGACGTTAATCAGCCTTTTTTCTCTGGCGAAGAAACGGCTCAGCGCGTCGTGTTTCATTAAGACTTTCTGATCCATATCATTCAGAATATCTTGAATGGTGTAAAAACATTCCACGTAACAATTGCACTGGGCATTGGAAAGTTTGTTGTCCCATGCATATCCGATAAGTTCCTTGGTCATATAAGCCAATTTGATAATTTCCTGGTTGGTTAAATTTACTTCCATTGCTTACCTCCCCGAAGGTCAATCCGGATGATGTTTGTCAGTGGGACAACCGGCTACTTGCAGTAGCCCTTGATTTTGGCTTCCTGCATCGTATTGCACATACCTAATGAACAGGCTTTTTGAACGTCGAGGCAACCGAGTTGCTGATTGCCCTGGAGCAGATAAACCGTGCCCCGGCTGTTGTAGGCGTCCGCGAAATTCGGTTTCAGTTGAATGACGCGATTATAGTTCTCAATGGCATTAGGGAACTGGCGCAGATTGGCGTAAGCGTTCCCCCGGTTGTTATAGGCCAGATAATAGTTAGGCATCAAGCGGATGGACTCGGTTGTCATCTCGATGGTGCGTTCGTATTGTCCCATGTTGTAGTAAGCCGTTCCTTTTTTGTTGTATGTTTCAGGATTATTGGGCTCGATTTTCAGGGCTTTATCCAGGTATTCAAGAGCCTTTTCGGGATCTGTGTATTGCCTCCCGTCCCACAGGGCCTGTTCCATCTTCAGCCATTCGGCCGCCGTTTTATTGCCGTCTGAACAGGCGCAAATCAAAATGGAAGCGATGAAAAGAAAAGTGATGAATTTTCGCATAAGTCCTCTTTTGAGAAGAAATTTTGTTTTGAATTTTTGAAGTTTATAGCAAAGATTTCTGAAAAAATAAATTAATTGTTTTATGGACATTGACAAAAACCGGTTTGGCGTCTATTTCGTGAGTGAACGAAACAAAGGGGAAACGAGAAAAAATGAAAACCATATCTTTGGAAACCCGCTCCCGTTTTGAGATGCTGGATATTACGGCTGCCGTTCAGAACGCGATTCGGGAGGAGGGCGTCACATCAGGCCTCTGTCTTGTTTACACGCCGCATACAACCGCGGCCATCACGATTAATGAAAACGCCGATCCGGACGTGCCCCGGGACATCCTGGCGGCGCTGGATAAAGCCGTGCCCCTGTCCGCTCATTACCGCCATGCGGAAGGGAATTCCGCAGCGCATGTCAAATCGTCGCTGGTCGGCGCGTCGGAACTGGTCATCATCGAAAACGGCCGCCTGGTACTGGGCACGTGGCAATCCATATTCTTCTGCGAATTCGACGGACCGCGCACAAGAAAGTTCATGGTGAAAGTTATTGCCGACTCATAAAGTATTTTTTGACTTACAATTCGGTTAATCTAAAACAATCAGCATAGGGAATAAATTGCCCGGAGACTTCTCTTTCCACACAATTTGCAGCGCCGGAGCACACATGGCCGGTAAATGATGATGAACTGGTGACCGTCATATCCTTATTGAAAATCGTTGATGATTGGAGATCGTTTCTTTTCAATGGTTGTATAAGCGAGGAAGAAACTTTATTGCGGCGTCATGAGCAAACGGGAAGACCCTTGGGAAGTATAAATTTTATTAAGCGATTAGAGAATAAGCTGGACAGAATCTTAGCACCTCAGAAAGGTGGAAGGCCTAGGAAGCTGGATAAAAACTGGAATGGTTTCCCCAGATTGCTGGTTTCACCCCATGAATCGGAAAGATGTTCTTGCGGACAAAGTCAACCTTGCTGTCAACGAAACGGTCGACGGAATCCTTCATTTGTGGAGAGACATGGAAAGGTTCATCATACAAAGTGTCGCCCGGACGCTCGTGCCCGTACATGGCGCCGCTGATCACCCCTTCATAAGGATCTTTGGGAGTCAAATCGTTGAGCACGGCCCAGGCTATGGTCCAGCCGCGCACAACATCAGGAATGCTGTATCCGCCTCCGCCCAGGGCCAATAGTTTGGGACAACTTTCCCGGATAGTTTTCATCACCTTGCTGTATCCCAGGTTGGTGCAGCTCAGATTCGTGAGCGGGTCACGATTGAGTGTATCCAGGCCGATCAGCGCCACGACGATCTGCGGTTTAAACGCATTCACCAGGGGAGGATAAACATTCATGAAGGCGCGCACATAGGCGTCATCATCCGTACACTGCGGTAGCGGAACATTAACCGTGTAACCAAGGCCCTTACCGGAGCCCATCTCATTTTCAAAGCCAGTGCCGGGATAGATGGTATCTCCGCTCTGATGGAAAGAAAAATACAACACTTTGTCTGTATCATAAAATGCATCCTGTACGCCGTTGCCATGGTGAGCATCGATATCTACATAGACGATTCGTTCATAGCCCTTGCCCAGCAAGTAGTTGATAGCCAGCGCTATGTCATTCACATAGCAGAAGCCTTCCGCATAAGCCGGCTTGCCATGATGGAGCCCTCCATACATATTAAAGGCAATATCAGCCTCGCCCGAGGCGATGAGTTTTGCGCCCAGCATTGTCGATCCAACAGTGAGCAGGGAATAATCATACACGCCCTTAAAGATCGGATTATCACGCGAGCCCAGTCCATAATGCAGCATCTGAAAATCATGATGCCCTGTGTTGGCGCTCTTGAGCATGTCAACATATTCAGCGGTGTGGAACCCAAGCAAATCTTCCTCGTTGGCGAAATCGGGTTCAACTATCCTGACACCGGGCTGATCGAGCAGACCATAGCGATAACAGAGTTCATAGACCATCCTGGTTCGATACGGTTTAAAAGGATGATCCTTGCTTATGTCGAAATCGTTGAAACGAGGAGAATATATAAAGACGGAATTCATGAGCACACTGTCCTCCTCCGTGATGTTCCGTAGCTGATGACTCATAACATTAAACCCGCGAAACATCCATACGATTCGCACCGCGGACAAGGTTTAGTTGTTAAATTAGAAAACTTAACTAAACAAGAAATGTTGGTACTGAATTGACAGATGAATATTTATAATTCGGTTAATCTAAAAGCATCGGAATAGGGAATAAATTGTCCAGCAGACTTCTCTTTCCACACGACTTCACGATGTGATGCATCATAAACTTGTCTCGTAGTAGGAAACGCGCAGGCAACTTTTTCAATGATTAATTTCTCTTCCTCAGTTAGCGGCTCTGCCTGCTTTTCCGGAGCTTTAATGATTTCTGCCACCAAGTCCTTATAGTTGTTTAACTGCGGCCCCATCGGCAGCGAGGCATACGTTGCCCCTGTAACACTTTGCCCCGTTTCTCTGTAAGTTTCCATGTCAATGTACCACATGTATTTCGCGGCATACAACATCCTGTCATTTTCTTTGAGGATTTTCATATCCATAAATTTTTCAAGGTGGCGCAAGGACAGCTTGATTCGGGGAATGGATAATGATCTATTACCGGTCAAGGAATCACCACATGATTCCCCGGACAATGCCTGAACCAGCATTTTATTCATGGATTTGCTCTGAATGATACCGGCTTCCCAGCGCTTAATGCTGGCAATGCCGATCTTCATCAAATTTGCCAACTTTTCCTGGCTTAAATTTTTCCTTTTTCGTCCTTCGGTGATTTCACTTCCGGTCATCAATCCCACTTTCTTCCGATAGGCGTCGGCCATGCTTTTTTGTATATCCGCGGCCTGGGTTAATGTTGAAGCTTCCAAACCACAAGTTGGACAAACAAAACAATTCACGGGGTAGTCAATATCCACGCCTTTAAATGTCATGTGTTTCTTTTTATGGGTTAGTTTCATTTCCCCATGTCCCGCTGGACAGCTTAATTTTTTCTTTTCCATATTACTTTCCTCTTTTTTCTGGCCTATCCCTGTGCAGGGATACCAACCACAATTTATCGTCTTTTATTGTAAATTTATAATAAACCGTACACCCTATTGTCTTACTTTTTGTTCTAAAGGCAAACAACTCACAATCGGGAATAACCGCTTCGTAAGACCTTTGCGGAGGACGCGTACCCACATAATCATCAGGCCTTGTATTTTTCAGAAGCTCGAAGAGGATTTGCGGTATTTCCTCCACACTGCGTCCAAGTTCCATCAGATCCGCCACAATGATATCGGGCGCCACGGGGATAATATTACCTTTCTCGCTGGCTTTCTGAGCAAGCAAGAGTTTTCCGGTCAGTGTCTTACGAGAAGGTAGCATTGAGTGTATGGTATCAATTGATACTATTTATGTCAATCTTTTTTACATCTGAAATTTGTCTGATGGGGGTGGGCGTAAAGGGTTAAACGTTAGAAGCAATAATATTGCATTATTTTAAAATTGCACCTTATTTTCTTTGTAGTAACCAATGAGCTCATACATATCTTCGATATATTTTACAAATTGTCCCATATTTGCGAGAAGCACACCCTTATCAAGATTTGGCGGAAGGTGCGGATGACCTGCCTCATTTCGGCAAATACGACAAAACTGAAATATCTGCTCAATCTTTATTTCAATATCGTTAGTCCAGCCATAATCCTTAGGTTTATTCCGGGAGCTTTTCCAAGATGCCTTGAACTCGTCAAATATTTTCGCAATGAATTTATTGGATGTTCGTGAAATAAATGATGCATGCATCTTTTCATCGTTAATGGCTTTTGCATAGGTATCAACTAGCAAAAGGATTGCTCTCTCCGATGCACCTTGAGGTGGTCTGGGTTCTTCGGACAGCGAACAGGGATTTATAAGTGTAAAACTGCTCAAGGTTGATGTTCATGCCGCAGCCTGTTTCTGCGCCAGTTTCTCGAAGTAAACCATACTTGGCGTCTTTC
>Ga0209310_1000209_pt1 | contig 82423 bp, 92 predicted proteins | sample AD_UKC030_MetaG_FD_184415 | JGI IMG/M metagenome (GOLD analysis project Ga0209310, IMG submission 184415) | Active sludge microbial communities of municipal wastewater-treating anaerobic digesters from USA - AD_UKC030_MetaG (SPAdes) (version 2) | ecosystem: Engineered > Bioreactor > Anaerobic >... | reverse complement strand
AAAGCCACCTTCGTGGTGGCTTGCGGTCCGGACGGGACTTCCCGCATCGCTGTGCTCGCGGGATAGACTTCTCGTCCCGTCAATAAAAAAGCCACCTTCGTGGTGGCTTGCGGTCCGGACGGGACTCGAACCCGCGACCCCATGCGTGACAGGCATGTATTCTAACCAACTGAACTACCGAACCATTTGGCGTCTGCAAAATTAATACAAATTTGCTTGCATGCAAAAAAATAATTAGTGCTATCTAAGCGATTTATTCAAATTATTTCTTTAGCTTTGCAGCGTCAAAAAAATCCAAACCAAAAAATTATAAACAACTCAAATCATGACAGTTACCCTTATCATCCTGCTTTTTCTCGGCCTGATCGTATTCCTGCTGTACTATAAAGCACGGCAGATCAGGCGGATGCCGGAAGCACCCCAGAGTGCCAGGATTCTTAACCTGGATCCCTCGAATTTCAATCAGCAGATCAAAAACGGGATCACCCTGGTGGATTTCTGGGCTTCGTGGTGCATGCCCTGCAAGATGCTGGCTCCCATCCTCAACGAAGTGGCAGAGGAGGTGAACGGCAAAGCCAGGATCGCCAAGCTGAACATAGAGAAACACCAGGCGCTTGCCAACCAGTATAAGGTCAGGAGCATTCCCACGCTCATCCTTTTCAGGAATGGAAAGGAGATCGACCGCATTGTCGGTGTGAAGAACAAGGAATACCTGGTCAGCAAGATTGAAAGAGCTAAAATTCTATAACATATGGAACATATACATTCATCAGAAGCATTGGACGCTGCCGTGAAACAGCACAGCAGGCTGTTTCTGCTGTTGTACCGCCGGGGAAGTGAACTGAGCCAATGCGCACTCGACGCTATCGAGCAACTCAGCGGCATGGCAGAAGACAAACTGCACATGCTTGCGGCCGATGTTGACAGCGTCAGGGACATTCATCCCGTCTACGGGATCACCAGCGTGCCCGCCCTTTTGCTTTTCGAGAACGGGGAATTTGTCAATGTGGTCAAGGGCTGCCACGACAAGGCATTCTACCAGGCACTGGCAGAGAATACCCTTTACCAATTGCTGGCAGCATCGCCCGGTAAAAAACAAAAACAGGTGCTGGTTTACAGCACACCCAGCTGCAGCTGGTGCAATACCCTGAAGGGGTTTCTGCGGAAACACCATGTTACTTATACAGAAATCGATGTTTCAAGAGACGAGGAAGCCGCCCGTGAAATGGTCAGGAAAAGCGGTCAGCAGGGGGTTCCCCAGACCGATATCGAAGGAACTGTCATCGTGGGATTCGACCAGAAACGGATTAAGGAATTGCTTGAAATACAGTAGAATACAATGACATCACTTAAAAGAAGTCCCAATAATCAACCAAAAATATCAATCATATAAAAAGAGTAACACTATGAAAGAACTCATGCCCGTTAATCAGCATGTCATACTCGACTTTTCAGACAAGGCCGAACCGCAGGTGACTGCCGGGGGGATCATCATCCCCGACACGGCCAGGGAGAAACCGAAATTCGCCCGTATCACGGCCGTTGCCACGATCGAGAATGCGGAGGTAAAGCCCGGTGATCTGGTGATTTTCAAACCATACGGCGGCACCGAAATCAGCTTTGAGGGAAAGAAATACCTGGTCCTTCCCTATGCCGACATCCTGGCAAAAATCATTGAAACTGAGGCGATCTGACCACTATTGAACCAATCATTAAAAAATCAGATGATGTACGAAATGCAAGTATTTTTTGAGGGGAAGAAACGCGTAGTCGCCGATCTTTTCGGAGAAGTGATCGCCACTGACCAGCCCCTCAGGGCCGGGGGTGAAGGCAGTGCGCCGGCGCCCTTCAACCTTTTTCTGGCCTCCATCGGCACCTGTGCCGGTATCTATGTGAAAGGATTCTGCGACAGCCGGGGCATTCCCACTGACAATATCAGGATCTTACAGGGAATGGACTTTGACCAGCGCACGGGACTGATGTCGAAAGTCAGGCTGGATATCAAGCTGCCGTCAGATTTTCCGGAGAAATACAAGGATGCGGTGATCCGTGCTGCAGATCAGTGCAAGGTGAAGCTGACCATGCTTTATCCGCCTGAATTTGAGGTGGTTGCCTCAGAAAGTTAGGAAGAAAGGCCATTAAAGCCATAAGCCTGCCACGGGGGTATGACAGAATTTGCATTTTCCGTCGGTGAGGTTGTTTTCCAGCAGGCGGAAGCCGCGGCGGTTGATGACTACCCGTTTGCAGGAGGGACAGAAGGTATCCTCATAATCGGTACCGGGAACATTCCCTACATATACATATTTCATACCTTCCTCCAGGGCAATGCTGCGGGCCTGTTCCAGCACCGCGACCGGGGTTGCGGGAAGTTGCGTCAGCTTATATTGCGGGAAGAAACGGATGATGTGTAAGGGATTGTCTGAGAATCCCTCCTTCACCAGGTAGGCGCACATCCGGCGGATCATGGCCATGTCGTCGGTCCAGGTCGGGACCACCAGGTTGGTAATTTCCAACCACACGCCCATTTCCTTCAGGATTTTTAATGTTCTCAGGACAGGTTCCAGGCTTCCTCCGTTGAGTTTCTGATAGATTTCCTCGGAAAACGATTTCAGGTTGATATTGGCGGCATCGATATAAGGTGCCAGTTCCCGTAAGGGTTTTTCGTTGATATATCCACAAGATATCCATAAGTTACGGATGCCTCTGGCTTTTGCAATCCTGGCGGTATCGAAGGCGTACTCATACCAGGCTGTAGGTTCAGAATAAGTATAAGCGATTGATTCACAATGATTGAGAATACACTGCTCCACGACTTGTGTGGGCATGAGGTCAATATTGTCTGTTTCATCCGGACTGGCCTGGCTCAGATCCCAGTTCTGGCAGTTGAGGCAGGAAAGGACACAGCCGGCCGTTGCGATGGAATAGGCCCGGCTTGAAGGCAGGACATGGAAGAGCGGTTTTTTCTCGACAGGGTCGATATGAACAGCGGCCGGGTTGCCATAGGCCATGGTCATGAGCTTTCCGTCCTGGTTGATTCTGGTGCGGCATGAGCCTTTCTTCCCCGGCCGGATGATACAATGGTTTGGACAAAGTTCACATCCGGCATCCGGATCGAACTGAAGATAATGATAGGCTTCCTTGAAGTACCTGCGTTGCTGATTAGTACCGGTCTTTAACATATCGTTGAGGGAATTCAGGTTTGCTGCCCGGCTGTGCTTCATGGCCAGGAAGGCAGGCAGTCCGCCCGCTGCAAACAATAAGTGTTTTAAAAAGGAGCGCTTTTCCATGACCAGGAACAAAGGTACTGAAAAAAGCGGGCAGATCCAATCCGGGGGCCGGTTATTGGTTCAGTGGCGTCAGTTTTAGCATGGCAGCTCCGTGCCATGGGACTTCGGCGATAACGAACTCGTGGGCCTGTCCGGCGTCTTTTTGAATCCACAGGTCGCGCACGAGCCAGGTTCCGGTAATCCCCAGCCTGGCCCAGTTAACGCGGATCAGTTTCGGTCTGATCTCATCCTCCCAGATAAACTCAGCTGCAGGTCCTTCACCGGGTGGTTTCCTGTAGAACAGCGCAAGCACTTTTGATCCGTCTGCCATATCCCTCACCCAAATCTCATCCTCACCATCGGCAGAAATCCTCCTGGCGGGAGCACCTCTGGGATCCTGGTTCACCCCGATCACCTCATCATTGGTCAGGAGGTTCAGGGTGAATTCATCCAATGCGGTAAGGTCGCCGGCCATGATCAGGGGAGAAGCAAGGATGCTCCACAAGGTCATACAGGCATATTGCTCGTTAGGCGTCAGGCGGGTATTCCGTTGTTTTGATCCATACCCGGTTTTTCCCAAGGGCAGGACACCATGATCATTCCAGGCGCCGGGTTTGATATAAGCGGCTGACGGGTGTCTTGAGAATCCGTTTCTAAGGATGTATTGCCAGCTGTCAGACATCTCGCCCTCTGTTCGCCACATCTGTGCTCCCACTGATTCGGCCCATTCCCACGCGCGCCCAAAGCCCAGTGTATTGATGCCATATACGATGTCACGCGGCTGGTTCTGCAGGGCATCCCGCATGATATAAAAGGGTTGTTTCATTTTCAACACCTCATCCCTGCTGAGAGCCGTCGCTGCATCACAAAGTTCATACAACAGCAGGTCTATGCCCCACTTACGCCATGTTTCGGCGTCTTTTTTCTCAAAACCGGCCGATCCGGGCTTAGCCTTACAGTTCCCTTCGGCAGCCTTTGCCAGGATACCTGATTTCAGGCCGAGACCGTGCAGGTTTTCCGACCAGGCTTCCATATCCGGGAAGGCTTCAGAGGGAAGGAGGCGGCCGCCGGCATCACGACCCGGCATTTGCCATCCGTCCCTGATAATCAAATAACTCCAGCCATGCCCCCTCAGTTTCTCTGCCATGCTGCGTGCCGCCAGGCCTGCCTGTGCGCTCGTAAATCCCGGCCCGCTTTCAGGCGGACTGATCCAGCCCATGGGAGGAGTCAGCGCAATTTTGTCGCCACTGACAATGGTCAGGGTGGCAGCCGTTTCTCCATGTTTGTTGAGAACCTTGAGTTCCACTGAGTAGCGGCCGGGCGGGGGTGTGGTACCGGAAATGATACCGCTGACAGGGTCGAGTTTCAGTCCTTCGGGAAGCTCCGAGGCTTCATATTGAAGGGGTTTTTCGCCCGTGGCAGGGATAGCGAAAAGAAAGGGATTACCAGGCCGTGATCCGATAATCCGCGGATGATTGATGGCGGATTCTTTGGCTTCCGGCGGGGTCATCAGGTAGGGTCGCTGGGTCCTCAGCCTGTGCACCACAGGTTTCAGCTCATTGTAGTCTATCCTGGCCTCCAACCAGTCGGCATAAGCCATGCGTTCAGGATTTCCGTTGACCAAAAGGGCAAGCTTATGGACCCCGTCAAGTGACACATCAGCCTTGCGGGCAGTATCCCCTTTTTTCATGGGCCCGCTTTTCCATATGATCTTCTGATCTGCCAGCACAAAAAATTCGACTTCCGCAAGCGAATCCGCTGCATCATCCACACCGGCCAGTGCCGTGAACCTGACAGCTTTTCCCTGCACCAGAAACATGATCCTGCTGACGGGATGTGTACCGACTCCTCTTTTAAAAGTTTGTCCCGCAACCTTCAGCGGAAATCCGGCAGCGGAAAAACCTGTCCTTGATTCGCCCCGGCCGCTTTCCATCAGGTTCGTCTGTATTTCGTCCAGCCAGAGGGTTTGCGCGGAGAGCCAGGCTGTCAATCCGCAACACAATATCATTATCAACGAAAATCTTTTCATCATACCAGGTCATTTACTGTTTGTTACGATAGCTGACCGGCCATTCAGGCTCAGCCGGGAATTGTCATCCGGACGGCAAAGGTATTCAATCCTTTCGGAACAGATGCAGAAAGCCTGAAGCGGTTTCAGTCGAACATATTAGCCTGAATGCCGTAGCGGCAATTACGCTCGTGATCGAGCAGCCATTGTTTACGCCACAAACCGCCGGCATAGCCGAGCAGCGCACCGTCCATCCCGATCACACGGTGGCAGGGAATGATGACGGGCAGCGGATTCTTTGCATTGGCATGGCCCACGGCACGTTGCAGCCTTTCATTGCCAAGCTGTTGCGCCAATTTGTGATAGCTGATGGTATTGCCGTACGGAATCCTGCTGACCTCCTGCCAGACTTTTTGCTGAAACTCAGTTCCCGCCGGTTCAATGTCGAAGTCGAACTGAAAGCGTTGCCCGTGAAAATACTGCAATAATTCGATGTGGCACTGCCGGTGAAAGGGATGGTCTTCGCTGAGCCCGGGTAGTCCTTCAAAACTGATACTCAGCAGGGTATGACCATTGCTCTGCAGCTTGAGCCATCCGAGGGGGGACAAGAAACAAGAGGTGATCCGTTCCATGGGTTGAAGATACAAAGAAATCCGGAACGAAAAGCTAAGAATTCCCTGTCACTTCCTGGTCCAAACCCACTCGAGTCCCTGAACCCTGGGGGCACAACTGTCTTCCCTGAGCATGATGGCCAGTTTGTTTCCTTTCAGGTACACGTAATATAATCCGTCGAAATTACAGTCCGGGTCAGACTTAAAAGTCAGGATTTCATTGCTAAGCGCGTAAGCTGCTGATGTACTGATGTGTCCGGAAGAAGTGTCCGTTACCTCCCACAGGAAGGTATTGTCCTGATTGAATGTCAGTTCTACATCGAATTGGGCACCTTGCTCATTGGTTTGGGTAACGGTCCAGGTACCGAGAAGATCTGTGCGGGAGGGAGCGCAATCCGCACAGTCATCATTTTTCCGGCAGGCTGCTGCAATGAAGAGGAACAGCAGCATGAGCAATGTTGAAGACAATTTTTTTTGCATCGTTCTTTAGAGATAATTAATTATCAGTGATAAAATCAGTGGAACATCGTGTAATACACCAGGGGGATACCGACAAGACTGGCGATGATATTGAGGAATACAAGGGAAGAGGCGGATTCCGCGTCACAATCATAACGGGCTGTGAACACGGTGCTTAACACAGCGGCGGGCATGGCGGCGATCAGGATCAGCACCTGTTTATCGAGCAGTTCTACGTTCATCATGCCGGCGCTCCAGGATACCAGGAATGGCTGGAGACCCATCTGAATAAGGACAGAGATTACAAAGAGCGGGATCAGGCGACGGGCATGATGAAAACGAAGCTGCAAACCGAGAATCAGACAAGCCATCACCGTAAGTGTTCCCTGTATCATGCGAAGCGCTTCCCAGAAAGGATCGAGTACAGGCTGATTCACTACCTGCGGAAAGAATGACATGAGGATACCGGCCACGACTGAGATAAAAATGGGTGAACGCAGGTAAGCGAGCAGTACCTTAAAGATAGAATTTCCTCCTTCGTTCGCCTGGCCGAAATACGCTGCCACCATGGGACAGAGGGTGAAGATAGGCAATCCCACCCCCAACTCGCTGATGAGAATGGCATCAGACATGGCCTTCACATTGCCCGGGAAAGTGAATGCTATCATCGGATAACCGATGAGGGCTGAGGAGCCAAAAGTGGAGGTGATCATCAGCATGCCGACGGTCTCGCGTTTCAGGCCGATGATTAAGCCAACCCCCCAGGCAACGATCATGCTGACCAGTCCCGATATAAACATGATCATCACCAGCACAAACTGCTGAGAAGCGATGGGCGTCATGGACAACTGCAGGAAGATCACGGCTGGCAATACGGCAGTGGTCATCAGGCGTGAAAGCGGCTTTATCTCGGCATTGCCGATAATGTTTTTTCGTTTCAGAAACACCACCAGCAAGACTACCAGGGCAAAAGCGAGGATGGTTTCGGTAACACGGAGGCTGGTATGGAGCATGGGGCTGGTTTACAAATCAATTACGATAGCCCGGCAATAAACAGGAAAACCACCGGCATGCAGCAAATATACAAATGATAAAAAACTCTTCTGTGATATTTAACCGGCATGGCCACACTGCTTGATGATATCCGGGCAAATTGGAAAAGTGATTATTTTTCAGAATCCCTTAGGTTGTTTTCGTAATCCTCAACAATGCTTTTTGCTTCTGCAGCATCGGTTGAGGCCACAAAGAGGCGGACGGCACCGGCTCCGCCGGGAGCTGTCCACCAAGGATTCATGGTTCCCATGATCATATCCTGCAGATAGGCATCGATCCCTGCAGATTCAAGCATGGACTTCACCATACCAGCCTGCCAGGGGGTTCCGCAGAACACTTCGACGGGGGTTGGATCGGTGGAGGGGGAGGGTGTTTTCATGTACTTGTGTCAGGAGATGAGACTAAGTGTATCTGGCAACAGGAGACGCGATGAATCGCGTCTTTACGGGGAGGGGAGGGGGGCTATGTGTGTCTTGAGGCAGGAGACGCGATGAATCGCGTCTTTACGGGCGGGGATGGAGGGACTTTGCATAGACTCTGAAGCTCTTGTGAGCCCTGGCGCCGGCTCTTTCCATCTCTGCCTGCATGGGACGGTTGGTTTCCAGTACCAGGTGTACCTCAAACATATTATAATCCGCTTCGAGGGCTGAACTGATCAGTTTCATGGACATGTAAACCTCCAGTCCTTTCCCCTGGTGTTGAGGCAGCACCCCTCCGAGCATAAGATCAAGCTTTCTGCTGACCCGGCCGGCCCACCAGATATGAAACAAACCCAAGGGGAAAAGTCGTCCGCGGCTACGCTGTATGCCTTTTGTCATGTTAGGAATACCGAGGATGAATGCGACCACCTGACCGTGGTGCAGGATGATTTTGACAAAGCGGGGATTGATCACGGGCATGTATCGTGAAGCAAGCGCCTGCATTTCATCATTTTGCAGAGGTACAAATCCATAGATATCCTTATAGGTCTCATTTACCATTTCGAGGATGGGAACGATAAAGGATTTCAGGTCACGTTTGCCGGTGAGTTCCAGCAGGCGGTATTCGGGATTGGCAGCACAACGCTGTGCGATCCTGCGGTAGACTTCCGGCAGGGGAGTTTCCAGGCTGAACAGGAACATATTACAATCCACTTCCTTACCATAGCCTTCCCTTTCGACCAGAGCAGGCATATACTCAGGGTTACAGGGAGAAGCGATCACAGGGGGATGCTCAAAGCCGCTGATCAGCAGTCCCTGCGGGTCTTTATCCGAGAAGCCGTAAGGGCCGATGATTTTTTCCATTCCATGCTCAATTGCCCAGTTTTCGACTGCTGTGATGAGGGCATGTGACACTTCGGGCTCGTTGTAACATTCGAGGAAGGCAAAACGGGCCGTTTTTTCATCATGCAGTTCATTGTATTTCCGGTGGATGATACCCATAATCCTGCCACGGGGCTTAGCGTTCCGAAGGGCAAGCAGCATCAGGGTATCGCAGTGGCGGAATGATGTATTCTTCTGATTATCGAAGAATTGCCACTCATCAAGCCAGAGGGGTGGCAGCCAGTTTGGACGGTGACGGTTGATTGCAGCCGGCAGGCGGATGAACTTTCTGAGCTCCGCCTTTGTTTGTACCTTCAGTATTTTGACAGGCATGCCCGGATTCCTGATTGAAAAGGGCTGCAAGGTATGAAAATAATTCACCTCATGGGCCGGCTGTAAAAATATGTACCTTTGCCGTCCCCTAAACCAAGCCCATACGTATGGAAATCAATTATATAGGAGAACACATTCTGGCAGGGACCACCGGTCGCATTGCCATCACCCTGTCTTTTCTGGCAGCACTTTTTTCGACCGTGATGTATTTCACGCATGCTTTTCTTCACCGGAAAGGTAAGGAAGAACCAGGGCCGCCGGCAAAAAGAAGCGCAGCTTTCCCTGTCGGATGGCCGGGAAGCCTGCTGATCGCCAGGGGAGCTTTTTATCTGCATCTCGTTTTCATGGTCGTTGCTTCGGTGGCGCTTTACACGCTGATTTTCGCTCATGCCTTCGAATACCGCTATGTCTGGCAATACACCTCCGTGGATCTTCCCCTGCCCTACCTGGTTTCTTCATTCTGGGCGGGTCAGGAAGGGAGCTACCTGATCTGGGCCATTTTCCAGGGATTGCTCGGCTGGGTGCTGCTGCGCAGGGTCAGGGAGTGGGAATCGCCGGTCATGGGTGTGATTGCACTTTCTCAGGTTTTCCTGATGCTGATGCTGCTGGGCTGGAATATTGGGGGGCTCCACCTGGGCAGTGACCCTTTCCAGCTTCTCAGAAATGCCGCGGAGAATGCATCAAGTCCTTTTTTCCTGCAGCCCGCCTATGCCTCGATGATTGCCGACGGTCAGGGATTGAATCCCCTGCTGGAAAACATCTGGATGGCCATCCATCCTCCCCTGTTATTTCTCGGGTATGCTTCGGTACTGATCCCGTTTGCCCTTGCCACAGGAGGTTTATGGAGGGGTGACCACCAGGGCTGGCGGAGTCTGGCACTTCCATGGATTAATTTCGCGGCCCTTTGCCTGGGCGTGGGCATCATCCTGGGCGGAGCCTGGGCTTATGTGTCGCTGACCTTTGGCGGATTCTGGGCATGGGATCCGGTGGAAAATGCTTCGCTGGTGCCCTGGCTGTTCGTAGTAGCCACCCTCCATGTGACGCTCATCGCCCGAAAAAAACCGCATTACCTGGTTTGGTCTTATCTTTTTGCGTTCCTGTCTTACTTCTTTGTCCTGTACGCCAGCTACCTCACCAGAAGCGGCGTCCTGAAAGATGCCTCCGCCCATGCATTCGGCGATGCCGAAAGCGCCATCTTCCTGGTCATCTACAACCTGGTATTTCTGGTTTTCCCCATACTGTTGCTGATCCTCCGCAGGCCTTCATCCCCCGAAAAAACGAAAGACAACCTCAGTTCCAGGGAATTCTGGATGTTTATCGGCACCCTGGTGATGACACTGTCCGCTTTCCAGATCATCCTGACTACTTCCATACCGGTAATCAATAAAATTTTCGGTTCCAGCCTTGCCCCTCCCACCGACGCCGTCAGCTTCTATAATGCCTGGCAACTGCCTTATGCCATCCTGATCGCTTTGCTGGTCGGACTGACATTTTATATGAAATACGGCGAATCGCCTTTCCCCGCATTTCTGAAAAAAACACTTCCAGCACTGATCGTTTCGCTGGTGGTCATCATCCTGTTTGGTTTCTTTTTCCCTTTCGACAATCCCCTGCACTATCTTTTCCTTTTCTTTACCATCTTCATGATGTACACCACCGTGGAAGGCATGCTGGCATGGAAGAAACGACAGAAAAGCCTCGGTTCCCTGGTAGCACATTTCGGTCTGAGTTTGTTTTTATTCGGCGTGCTTGTAACCTTCAGCCATTCCAGGGTGATTTCCAGCCAGGGAAGCCATGGCGGCATGAAAGGCGGAGAAATGACCGAGAACCAGGTGATGATGAAGGGAGATACCGTAAACATGCCACCTTATCAGGCTGTGTATGTGTCGCGGACCGAGAAGGGCAAATGGCTTCACTATACGGTGGATTTTCTGAAGACGGGCAGGGACGGCAGCATCCGTAAAGCCTTCAGCCTGCATCCCGCCATCAACAGGAACCAGACCATGGGCAATGTGCATGAGCCGGCCACCCGTCACTTGTTAAGCAAGGATGTTTACGGTTTTATCACGTATGCAACGAATATGGAGCCGAATGCCATCCCCGGGTATACAGCCTTTCACCGCTTCGAGATCGGCAAGGGTGATACGGTGAAATACAGGGATGTGGTGTTTTATATGGACAGTCTTGCGGCCGACATGTCGGATCCCACGATGGAACACTTGTTTATCAGGGCCCGTATCCAGGCAGGGGATTCCAGCGGAAAACAAGCGCTTGACTTGGAGTATAGAATTGATAATCAGAATATTACATACACAGATGCCATACTGGACAGCAGGAACTGGGTGCTGAGATTCAGTGAGGTTTCAACCCATGGACATAAGATCGTAGTCAACCTATATGAAAGCAGTCCGGATTACATCGTGATGAAAGTGATCATATTCCCGTTTATCCTCGTCATGTGGACAGGCACGGTCATTTTATTCGCCGGGTTTATCCTTGCCATGGTGCAACGGATGAGCAGAAAGAAAAAAACTGCCGGGTCTGAAGAAAGCATTGCTACCTTAGCGGACTAAAAGATGAAAGCATGAAGCCTTTGAAGATCACGATTGTCGGGGCCGGCAATGTGGGCACTCAGCTTGCCCAGGTTTTTTTCTCCAAAGGTCATCAGATTGTTCAGATCTGCAGTAAAAAACCCAGGCAGGCCCAGAGTCTGGCGAAGAAAGTGAATGCCGGATCGGTGAGTTCCATCTCCGATCTGAGCAAGGATGCGGATGTGTATTTCCTGTGCATCCCCGACCAGGCCATACGCGAGCTGAGCGACAGCCTCCAACTCATGGACAAGCTGGTATGCCATACGTCGGGATCGACGGAAATGGAGGTATTATCGGCTTTTTCAGCCAATTTTGGGGTTTTTTATCCTTTACAAACCTTTTCGGGCAGGAAGACCGTGAACTTCCGCAGGGTTCCCATCTGCGTGGAGGCTAACAACAAGCAGAACGAGATGCTGCTGTTCGCTCTGGGCAGGCAGTTATCGGGGGATGTGAGGATCATCGACAGCCCGAGGCGGATGATCATCCACCTGGCTGCCGTGATCGCGGGTAATTTCGCCAATTATATGTACGTGATCGCAGAGGAGATCCTGCAGAAGCACGGATTCAGTTTCAGCATCCTGCATCCCCTGATCGAGGAAACTTCGGGAAAGGCAGTCAGGATCAGTCCTTACCATGCCCAGACGGGCCCGGCCAGGCGCAGGGATACGGAGATTATCCGCAGACACCTGGAAATGCTTAAGAAAGAAGGAAATACCAGAGATATCTATGACCTGGTGACCAGCAACATCATGAAGACATTTCAATAACATAAGATGAGTAACTACAAAGAGCTTCTGCGCCACATCACGACTTTTGTTTTCGATTACGACGGCGTTCTGACCGGGGGTACGGTCCTGATCAACACCGACGGTGAATTGCTCCGGACAGCCAATGTGAAAGACGGCTATGCGCTGAAATTCGCCAGGGAACTGGGTTACAACATCGCCATCATTTCAGGGGGCAAATCCGAATCAGTGCGTTTGCGTTTCAAGCCGCTGGGTATCAACGATGTATTCCTTCATGCGAGTGATAAACTGTCCATTTTCAATCAATATCTGTCCGACAACCAGATAAGTCCGGAACAAGTCCTGTTCATGGGGGATGACATCCCTGATTTTCCTTTGATGGAACGGGCAGGGGTCGGTTGTTGTCCGGCCGATGCGGCCGAAGAGATTAAGAAAGCTGCACGCTATATTTCTCATTTACAGGGAGGTGACGGCTGTGCCAGGGATGTGATCGAGCAGGTACTGAAAATCCAGGGCAAATGGTTTAACAGCAGTCAGGCATTTATCTGGTAATGACCCCTTCCACCTTCCCGCAGTTGCTGGGTGCCTTTTTCCGGCTGATCCGCTGGAAAAACATCCTGATGGTGGCCGTCAGCATGTACCTGGCAAGGTATGCTCTTATCTACAGGATCCTGGCGGGTACGGATGGCGGAAGCACCTTCACGCATGCGGATTTCTGCATGCTGGTGCTCAGTGTGGTATTCATCACGGCGGGGGGTTACCTGATCAACGATTTTTTCGATATCCGAATCGACCGTATCAACAAGGGAGACAGGGTGGTACTGGGGAGGTACTTTTCGCTTCGGTTTGCGCTTTACACCCACCATTTTTTCAGTGCGGCCGGCATGCTGCTTGGCTTCTATGCCTCCTACCGTGCCGGTTCCCTCAGTCTGGGGGGACTGCACGTGATCGGGGTTGCCATCCTGTGGTTTTATGCTGCACGCTACAAGCGGATCATGATATTGGGCAATGTGGTGGTGTCGCTCCTTTCTGCCCTGGTAATCCCCCTGGTTTGGTTATTTGAGTTCTTTGCACTCCGGCAGGACGGGGTCATATTCGCCTCCGCCATGCCGGATTTTGCGGCACTCAACCGTGTGGTGCTGCTTTACCTCGTGTTTTCATTCCTGCTCTCCATGAGCCGGGAGATTGTGAAAGACATCCAGGACATGCATGGCGACCGGATATACCAGTGCAGGACCTATCCCGTATTGTACGGCAACCGCAGCGGTATGCTGCTGGCGGGACTGTTTCAGTTACTGAGCCTGGTCATCCTGGCAATCATCCTTTTTTACCTGGCGAAACTCAGGATCATGCCCTTGTTTTATTACATACTGTTCCTGATCACTATGCCCCTGCTTGGCTTATTTTACCAGACCGTCAGGCCGGGGGGACCGGTCCGCACGGTTGAACAGGGGCTGAAACTCCTGATGTTTATAGGTATTTTATCCATGATCTTTATACAGCTCTGAACCATGCCCGGGTATCCCTACGATCAGTTCCGCTATATCCTTGCCACGCGTTCGCCGAGGCGGCAACAGTTATTTGAAGGGATGGGATTCAGTTTCACGGTTGAAGTGAGGGAAATCGCAGAAACGGTGCCTGATCATCTGGAAGGACCGGCTATTGCGGTTTATCTGAGTGAAGCTAAGGCCGATGCCTTCCCGGTTCATGATATCCCGCAGGATACCATTATTATTACGGCCGACACCATTGTGTACCAGGATGGCAGGATGCTTGGAAAACCCGTCGATGCCACGGATGCCTGCCATATCCTTGCACGTCTGTCAGGCGCCAAACATGAGGTTTTTACAGCCGTTACCCTGAAGAGCAGGAAACAGCAACACAGCTTTTTCGACAGGACGGAAGTCATTTTCAGGCCACTGAGCATGGAACAAATCCGGTATTACGTGGAAAGATACCGCCCCTTCGACAAAGCCGGGGCGTATGGAGTACAGGAATGGATCGGGTATATCGCCGTGGAGGAGATCCATGGATCATTTTACAATGTGATGGGATTCCCGACCCAGAAGCTTTATCCGGAGCTGGAGGCGTTTCTGCTTAATGAGTTTAAGGTCTAAGGTTTAATGAGTTCTGGCCGTTATTGGAAGCCGGTTTAGGTGTTTAGTGGTTTAGAAGTTTAGTGGAAAGTATAAGGTCTGGAGTCTAAAGTTTAATGAACCGTCATGCTGAGCTGAGTCGAAGCATCGTTTCGTGCTGGGATCAGTGTTACAGCTGGAGAACGGTTTAGGAGTTTATTGGTTTAGAAGTTTAGCCGTCATGCTGACCGTGTTCATTCTCTTTATTTTCAACACATAGGAACATAGATCACATAGATAATTACCCTATGTGTCCTGTGTGGTTCAATTAATTCAAGTTTACAGTTTAGGTGTTTATTGGTTTAGACGTTGAGTATTTGAAAGAAGTGAATAAAATGAAGGTAAAAAATTGAAGTGAAGTTAATATTCATTCTGCAACCTTTGACCCTCTCCTTTGTTTTTGCCCTTACCTTTGGGGTAGAAAACAATTACTGCGCCACATGACATCAAAAGAATTTTTCCGGCTGATCCTGAGGTACTTTCTTCAGGGACTGTTGCTGACTGCCCCGCTCGGGATCACGGTTTTTGTCCTTTTCAAGGCCCTGGAATTCATTGATGGCATCGTCCCTTTCAGGATTCCGGGGCTGGGGCTGCTGACCCTGGTGGCGGGCATCACGCTGATCGGCTTTGTGGGTTCCACCTTCATTGCCAAGCCTTTGCTTGCCTTTTTCGACGACCTGATCAGCAGGGCGCCCCTGATCAAAATACTTTATTCCGCCATCAAGGACTTTCTGGAAGCCCTGGTGGGGAAGAAAAAGAAATTTACCGAGCCCGTCCTTGTGAAGGTATACGAGGGTACCGGCCTGATGAAACTGGGCTTCGTCACCAGTCGCGATCTTTCGATACTGGGACTGGGAGAGGACTACGTGGCAGTGTATCTGCCTCATTCCTACAATTTCTCGGGGAACCTGTTTTTTGTACCTGTAAAAAACGTTATCCCCGTGCAGGGAAACATCTCAGCCGACATCATGAAATATGTGATCACTGCCGGGGTTACCTCGCTGGATGAAATCTCACAGGACGGAAAGAAACAAAATACGAATGACATGCAGCAGAAACCTTTAACATGAAAGACCAGGCGCTGATATTTGTAACCAACGACGACGGCATCCATGCACCGGGGCTTAGGGCCCTGATCGGACTTGCCCGTGAGATGGGTGAGGTGGTGGTGGTGGCGCCCGACAAACCACAGTCGGGCATGGGGCATGCGGTTACCACTTCGAGTCCCTTACGGATCAAAAAGATACACACTGAAGATGCATACCAGGAATACTCCTGTAACGGCACTCCGGCCGATGCGGTGAAGGTGGGAGAGAAAGTCGTGCTGAAGCGCAAGCCCGATTTGATTTTATCCGGCATCAACCATGGTTCCAATGCGGGCATCAACCTGTTTTATTCGGGGACTATGGCCGCCGCCATGGAAGGAGCCATGAGCGGCATTCCCTCGGCGGGTTTTTCGCTGCTGGATTACGCTTATACGGCTGATTTCGGTCCGGCCCTGCCCTACCTGAGAAAGATCATCCGGGGCATGCTGGAAGGCCGGTTGACGCCTCACACCTGCCTGAATGTCAACATCCCGGCCGTCCCTTCGGAACAACTCCAGGGCATCCGGGTCTGCCGCATGGGGAAGGGGTACTGGGAAGAAGAACTGGAAGAACGGACCGATCCGCATGAAAAGCCGTATTACTGGCTTGCCGGAAGGTTTGTAAGCCTCGATCCGCACAACGACACAGATGAGTGGGCCTTGAAAAACAACTACATTTCCGTGGTACCCCTCCATCTCGACCTTACCGAATACAAGCTCCTGGAATCCCTGAAAATCTTTGAGAATCATGATCCGCATCACACATAAAGACCAAACCCCATACGGCATCCTGCTTGGAGCCTTGCTGCCCATCCTGGTGTTGCCCTGTGTATACTTGTTGTTTTTGCTGTTGTCGCTCCTGCCTTTTATCGGTGCGCTGACCACCCTCAACAGCCTGATCCTGCTGAGTTTCGTACCGAATTTTTTCCTGCTCAGGCATTTCTTCACCCGCCTCCGCTTTGAGCATGCCGGCAAAGGGGTATTGATTGTCAGTGTATTATACATTCTGCTGTTCTTCCTGCTGATTCACCAGAGACCCCTGTTTGAACTTCCCGGATTAAAAGGATTGTAGTACCTTCGCCGGGTATTGCCTCCGTAACGGATTCCGGTTTTAAGCCGCGGAGGAACGGACATCTGTTTCCAGCATGAAGTACTATATCATAGCGGGCGAAGCTTCGGGCGATCTGCACGCCTCCAACCTGATGAAAGCCATTCAGGAGAAGGACGGAGAAGCGGTCTTTCGTTGCTGGGGAGGAGACCTGATGCAGCAGGCCGGGGGTGAGGTCGTCAAACATTACCGCGACCTGGCTTTCATGGGTTTTGCCGAGGTAGTGCGTAACCTGAGGACGATCGCCGGTAACCTTAGCTTCTGCCGCAAAGACATCAGCAGCTGGAAACCGGATGTAGTGATCCTGGTCGATTATCCGGGTTTCAACCTGCGCATTGCCAAATTTGCTTCACAGGCGGGCTTCCGTGTTGTATATTATATCTCCCCCCAGGTCTGGGCATGGAAAAAATCGCGGGTTCACAAGATTAAAAAATATGTCGGTCTGATGATCGTGATTCTGCCATTTGAGCAGGATTTTTATGCAAAGTATGATTATCCCGTGGCCTATGCGGGCCATCCCCTGCTGGATGTGATCCTACCCCCGGGAGAAGCACACCAGCCAAAACCACAGGAATCAGAACCGCTGGTAGCATTGCTCCCGGGAAGCAGGAAACAGGAAATCGAGCGTATCCTGCCCATCATGCTGTCAGTCGTTCCCTCCTACCCCGGCATCAGCTTCGTCATTGCCGGCGCACCGGGTATTTCTCCTGATTTTTATACGCGCTTCACAGGCCAATCCGGTGTCAGCCTGCAGTCAGGGCGGACTTATGAACTCCTGCGGAATGCCAGGGCAGCCCTGGTTACTTCAGGAACTGCCTCACTTGAAACTGCCCTGTTTATGGTTCCTCAGGTGATCTGCTACAAAGGAAGCCGGCTTTCCTTCGCCATTGCCCGAAGGATCGTCAAAGTGCCTTTCATCGGTCTGCCGAATCTTATTATGCAGCAAAAGATCGTGGAAGAGTTGATTCAGGATGATCTTACTCCTGCCCGCCTGAAAGAAGCTTTGGATCCGCTGCTGCGGGAGGGAGCAGTCAGGGATGGAATCATCGGGCAATATAGTCAGTTGAGGACGCTGCTCGGAGGACCGGGTGCATCGCAGAGAGCCGCCGCGAAAATTCTGGAATTTTTCAAAGGTTCTGCCTGAAATGAAATCATGTACCGCGCTGCTTTGTTGGATACCATTCCTGTTCCTGGCCGGGAATGCTTCATCACAATCAAACCCTGACTCAATATATCTGAAAATCAGGATATTTTCTGAATATCCCTTGCACCAGGCCATCGTCACTCCCCTATCGGGAGATTATGACATATGCCACCGGACAGAGAAGATCAGTTCCCTTGCCGAAAACACACCGCTGATTTTACTGGTCAATGAAAAGAAGATCCGGATTAAGAAACCGGCAGGGAGCCTGGGCAGTTACGACACCGTGTATCTGCGGAAGGAGGGAGCAAAGGGTCAGTTCCACCTGAGGGCAGGCAAGAAGGAAAGAACCTATGATGGCGAGCTGATCGGTTTCGTAAGCGGTCAACATCTGGTGCTGATCAACCGTGTTAGTCTGGAAGCATACACGTCCGGGGTTGTGCAGGCGGAAGCAGGCAATGGTCACGATCCGGAATTTTACAAGATTCAGAGCCTGATCAGCCGTACCTATGCCCTTCGCAATATCCGGAAACACGAAACCGAGGCTTATCAGTTGTGCGACCAGGTTCACTGCCAGCTTTACAAAGGGCGGAACCTTCAGCAGGAGATACTGGATGCCGTGGAAGCCACGCGGGGACAAGTGATCCTTGGTCCCGACACCCAGTTGATCTCTGCCGCCTTTCACTCCAACAGCGGAGGTGAGACCTGCAATTCAGAAGATGTGTGGAGCCTGCCTTCGGTTTACCTGAAGGCGGTGACCGACAGTTTCAGCCTCGATATGCCCGGGGCCAGATGGGAAAAGACCATCAGCAAGAACAGATGGCTGCATCATTTAAAAGAGCGCTACAACTTTCCCTTGCAGGACAGTGCAAGGCTGGATTCGGCATTGAATTTCAGGCAATTGCATCGAAGACCAACTTATGTGAACAACATCCCCTTAAAGGAGCTACGGAATGATTTTAAACTCAGGTCCACTTTTTTCGATGTGGTTGACCAGGGAGAGGAAATCTTGCTGAAGGGGAAGGGATACGGCCACGGGGTTGGCCTCAGCCAGGAAGGAGCGATCCGCATGACAAGGCTCGGATATCACTACGAAGATATTCTCAGGTTTTATTACCGGCAGATCCGTATTGACAAGATCGACACCTCCCTTATCCCGAAACGCCCGCTTTCAGTTCCCCCCCAGCCTGGTCATTAATTCCTGGCGAAACACTGTTAAATCCCGGATGCTGTACCACATGTCATCGCGGTACAGCACAATGGGAAATCCATAGGCGACCTTATCGGACTTCTCTTTTCTCACAACCATGTTATGCAGCAGGCCGACCAGGCGCATGTCGCGGAGGTCAAACTCCACAAATACGATATGGGATTCATTCAGTACCTTTTTCACATCATCGCAATGGTGACAGTCGGGGTTGCTGAATACCAACACCTTATTGTACAATGATCCTTGCTTGTCCCCGGCCAGCCACTGTTCGAGATAGTCGACAGCAGTGCTGTTGTGCAGCGAGTCTATGGCCTTTAATTCTTTGTTTTCCGTCTGAGGCTGTGCCTGGCTACTTCCGGCAACAATGATCAACAGGATAAAAAACAACAGTTTGTGCATGGCGGCATGAAGAATTGTCGGTGGTTCACAATCCGGCTCAAAAATAATTGAAAAACATCAGTCTGCCGCAATAATGCGGAATTGTCATAGTTTTGTCAAACATCGGGTCAAATTTCAGGACTGTTCGGTCAATTTTTCATTCAGCTTACACCAGATATGTCATTAATCAGTATCAGCCACTTACATTTCTCTTACGGGCGAAGAAAAATTCTGGAGGACATCAGCCTGTCAGTCCCGGCAGGCAGTATTTTCGGCTTTGTCGGCCCGAATGGTGCAGGCAAAACAACCACCATCAAGTGTCTTACGGGTTTGCTTCATGCACGGGAAGGAGCACTTGCGCTTTTCGGGATGGAACTGAGAAGCAAGCGAACGGACATCCTGTCGCGCACGGGTGTGATGGTCGAAGAGCCCAGTCTTTACGGGCATCTCAGCGCCAGCGAGAATCTGAATATCTGCCTTCGGCTGAAGGGCAGGAAGGCTGCATCCATCCCCGGACTTCTGCAAACAGTGGGGCTGGCCAAGGATGCACACCGGCCGGTAAGGCAGTTTTCCAGCGGTATGAAGCAAAGGCTGGCGCTTGCCCTGGCGCTTGCCGGCGAGCCGGAGCTGCTGATCCTCGATGAGCCGGTAAACGGACTGGATCCGGCAGGGATTATTGAGATCCGGCAGTTGTTGCAGAACCTGAACCGCGAGAAGGGTGTCACTATATTCATTTCCAGTCATATACTTGGAGAGATTGAAAAATTATGCGATCATGTGGCAGTGATCCACAAAGGGCAGATCCTGTACCAGGGAAGCATGCAACAACTGGTAAGCCGGAGGGGCGGAAACGTAGACGTCAGACTTGAAACCTCCGACAACCTCAGGGCAGCCGCCATCCTTGACAAACCTGTTAACGAAGGTCATCCCAGCGGCTTCCTTGAACTTTCCGTTTCATCGCGCGAAGACATTGCCCGGGCCGTGTCCCTGCTGGTTCAGTCAGGTATTCAGGTATATGAAGTCCATACGGAAAGTCGCGATCTGGAAACCTCCTTCCTTGAAATCATTCAATACTAATGAATTATGAACGGTTTTAAAGCAGCACTTTATACCGAGCTGATCAAACATAAAAGAACCTTCGCCCTTTGGATACTGGCAGCCTTCCCGCTCTTCACCGTGGGTATTATCTGTCTTTCCGTTTACCATATGAAGATCGAAGATGCCAGTCCCTGGATACGCTATGCCTTCAGCCTGCAAAACACCCTTTCCTTCTTTCTTCCCTTTTTCCTGGTAATGTTGATCGCGTACAGCGTCCATCTGGAACATAAGTCAAATACCTGGAAGCACTTACTTTGCATGCCGCTGAACCGGTCAACGGTTTACTTCGCCAAGCTTTCCATGATCCTGCTGCTGGTGCTGGTTTCCTGGCTGCTGATGCTGTTGGTAGCCTACGCCGGTGTCTTTCTCCTGCATCAGATCAATCCGCTGAAGTTTCATTTTCTGGAAGGCGGCGTCCCGTTGCTGAAGTTCAGCCTTTCCCTGCTGAAACCCTATATCGCCGCTTTGTTTATCATCTCCCTTCAATACTGGCTGAGCACCAGGCTGCGTAACCTTGTGCTGCCCATTATCATCGGCATCGGAATGATCATCCTGCCCATCGCCATTCTGATCGTGATGGGTATGTCGGGAATGATACAGCATGCCAAATCCATGGAAGTGGTGTTCAGTTACGATCCTTATGCTTATCCGTTTGCCAGGATTTTCAGCTTCATGAAAGGCCCCGAACAAAGTGTGAGCCTGTTTCCCCGCCTGACCATCATTTACGGAATTCTGGCCATCCTTGTCAGTTATTCCGGCAGTCTGGAATTCCGCAAAAGAAATTTCTGATTTTTTTTCCGGATCAGGGCTTTTGCTGCATATATACAGTTAAAGCCTTTGATGAATCCCTGGCACCGGCTTCCGTTCCTGAGGCTCGTCATCCCGCTGATTACCGGCATTTTAGCCGGTTCGCGGGGCTGCTGCCATCATGACACCCTCATCACGGGTGTATTGCTCCTGCTCATTTTCCTGCAGGGAGTATTGCTGGTATGGCAACGGCAGCTGCTAAGTTTCCGCTCACGATGGATACCCGGGGCGTTGATCCAATGTTTCTTTTTCCTGTCCGGAACCACGATGCTTCACCGCTATGATCCTGCCCACCAAGCCGGTTATGCTTTCGGAAGTCCGCCGCAATCCGGCTCCCTGTACCTGATCGAGGTGACCAATCCACTGAGGTTCAAAGAGAAGACCCTGCGATTTTTCGGAAAAGTCACGCATGTCTTTGATGGGGATTCGGTATATGCTGCGGGCGGCAATTTGCTGATTTACATGGAGCGGGACAGTCTTTCCGAACGTCTGGGGATCAAAGACAGGCTGATCATACGGGCAGGGATAAAAGACATCAGGGGAGCCGGCGTTCCATCAGGATTTGATTATGCATCCTACCTGGATATCAGGGGGATCCATCACCAGGCGTATGTTGCCTCGGGGCAATGGTATTTCTTTGACCAGGGCGTCTCCTGGTCGGTAAGGCGTCTGGTCCGGGCGTGTCAGCAACGCCTGGTGGCCCTGGTCAGGGAGAAAACACCCGGCAGTGAGGAGGAAGCCGTGGGCTGCGCGATGCTGCTGGGGTATACCGATGGTTTTGATCCCGAGCTGCAAGGGGCATGGACAAGAGCGGGAGTAACCCATATTCTTGCCGTATCGGGCCTTCATGTAGGCTTAATCTTTCTGATATTCAGTAAATTTCTTTTCTTTTTGAAAAAGACCGGTACGCATGGGATCATCAGGGCAGTATTCCTGGTGGCCCTGATATGGGCTTATGCTTTTCTCACCGGTTTAAGTCCTTCGGTACAAAGAGCAGCCCTGATGTTCAGCATGCTGATCATCGCCCGGTCATTCAAACGCAGGAACGACATCCTGAACTCTTTGGCGGTGTCGGCTTTTGTCCTTTTATGGATCAGACCGGTGAACCTGTTTGATTACGGATTTCAACTCTCTTACCTGGCTGTGATCGGAATCGTTACGATCCAGCCCCGGCTTTCGAATATCTGGTACATTCCCAACCGTATCATTGACTGGATCTGGCAGATGGTATGTGTTACCATCGCGGCGCAGCTTGTCACCGGGCCATTGGCCATGCTGCATTTCCACCAGTTTCCCCTGTGGTTCATACCGGCTAACCTGATGCTTATTCCGGTGTCCACCCTCGCCATGTACACAGGTACCGGCATGTTGCTCCTTTCATGGAGCCCTTTCCTGGCCGGCCTGGCGGGACAATTGTTCGGACTGACCCTCATGCTGATGAATACCGCCGTGAAGCTTACCGGCAGTCTTCCTTACAGTACACTGGAAGGGCTGTATCCGGCGGTGCCTGCCGTCGGGTTTTTCTACCTGCTGCTGATGCTGTTTTTCCAATGGATAAGGATAAAAAAGCCGTCCCTTTTCATCTCAGTCCTGCTTTGTTTGCTTGGGATGGGTATCTGCAATGCCGGGCTGAGGATTAAAAATTTAAGCACTGAATCGGCATTTATTTTTACCCACAGGAAAATGAGCGTCACCGGAATCAGGCAGGGTGATGTTTTATATTGCCTGTGTCCGCCTGAACTGCTGGCTGACAGTGCGGGAATCTGGCAGTCGCTGGGAGCATATTGCCATCAATATGCAGTTTCCCGCAGAAGCATGGCTGCTTATACCACCCTGGACGGTAAGGTCAGGCCGGAACCCGGATGCGTATGGATTCTGCAGGAAACAAGCAGCCCGTCCTTTATGCCGGAGATGGATGGATTGAGACCAGGCCGCCTGATCCTTCCACCAAAGGCCCGAAAAAAGAAACAGTGGCTTCACGCGGCCGGTGCCGCGGGAGCTGCAGTTACTGATCTGAAAGGAACAGGGTGGTTTTTGATCAGACAGCGTGAAAAAAATATTGCTAATTTTACAGGCCGTTCAGCGGCCAGGGACAGATAACCGAGCCTTCGGAGTGTGCCGGGGATTATCATTCCGGGCAGTTCACCCCGAGGGAGAAACCTCTTGTTATATGGAAGCTATATATATTTTTGCCGGACTCCTCGCAGGTTTTATATCAGCCTGGCTGATCATGAACGCGCGGATGGGCAGGATCAGGAATGAGGCCCTGCAATCGGCCAGGGATTTGGAGAACAGGGCAGTGACGGCCGAGTCGAATCTTGAGTCCCTGAAACTTTTCCATCAGGACAACCTCTCAGGGAAAGACACAGAAATAGGTCATCTGAAAGCAGAGATTGGTGAGCTGAGAAGTAAAAACCTGGAAATGAGCAACGAACTGGTCAAGGGCAGGGAAGCAGCCCGCTATCTGGAGCAGCGTCTTGAGGAACAGAAGGTTGAGATCCAGCAATTGCGTACCAGCCTGCAACAGGAATTTGAGAACATTGCCAACCGGCTTTTCAAGACACACAGCAAAGACTTTTCCGAGGCCAGTACCAAGAACCTGAACGATTTGCTGAATCCGCTGAAGGAGCGCATCCAACAGTTTGAACAAAAAGTGCATGAGGCCTATGACAAGGAGATGCGTGAAAAAATCAGCCTGAAGGAGGAGGTAAAGCAGTTGTTCATGCTGAACCAACGGATCAGCGAGGAAGCCAGCAATCTGACCAAGGCACTGAAGGGAGATGTGAAGAAGATGGGGAACTGGGGGGAGGTGATGCTGGAGCGCATCCTGGAGCAGAGCGGGCTGGAAAAGGGAAGCATGTACCAGACCCAGGTCAGCAGCACCGATGAGGACGGCCGGCGGTACCAACCGGATGTGGTTGTGTATCTTCCTGATAAGAAACACATTATCATAGACGCCAAGGTCAGTTTACTCGCCTATGAGAAATACACCAATGCCGATACCGAGGAGGAACGAAGGCAGTATATCAAAGAGCATCTGAACTCGGTTTACACTCACGTAAAGCTTTTAAGTTCAAAGAATTACCAAGCGAAGGCCGATTACAACAGTCCTGATTTTGTTCTCCTGTTCATTCCGGTGGAAGCCTCTTTCAGCGCCGCCATCCGGGAAGACGCCCAGGTATTTGATGTTGCCTGGGAAAATAAGATCGTGATCGTCAGCCCGTCTACGCTGCTGGCGACGCTGAAAACCATACAATCGATCTGGAAGCAGGAAAACCAGAACCGCAACGCCATGGAGATTGCCAGGCAGGGTGCGGGACTTTTCGACAAGTTCGTGGGCTTCCTCGAAGATCTTCAAAAGGTGGGCAAATCTTTGAACGACACACAGAAAGCCTATGAAGATGCCGTTTCCAAACTGCATACAGGCAAAGGGAACCTTGTGTCGCGGGTGCAACACCTGCAGAAACTCGGCATTAAACCCGGCAAGGGCATACCCGAGCGATTTACTTTGACGGATGAATCCATGTTAACCGAAAACACTGACGCAGATTGAGAAGCAGTATTAGATACCTTTTGTTCTGCAGCCTTTGGGTCATTGGTTCCTGTACCGTGCCCTACGAGCTGAGTCAGCGTAACCTTTCAGTACTGTACGATGAAAAAGCCGGGTTTACCGGACCTGAATACGCCCTGCATCACTTGTCCGACAGCGGTTCCGTCCTGTATTATTCACTGCAGTTACATGACTTTAGCTATCAAAAGACCGAGACCGACCCGGTTTACAGGGCACGCATCCGGTTAAAAGTCTTGATTCGTGACAGTTACGAAAGCAAGCCGGTAGAAGATTCGCTGATCGTCCTTATCACTGATTCTGCTCATTTCCAACACAATTACCTCTTAACCGATTCATTGCTCCTCACATTGCCCACCGGGTATGAGAAGTTGCTGGAACTGGTGCTTACTGACATGAACAGCGCGCAGGAAGTGACACATTACCTGATGGCGTACAAGGTGTACGAGGGTGATCAGCAGTTTTTTCTGGCCAGAGGTTTGGACGGAAATCCGCTATACCGCCCCTATATTACTGAAGGGGAAGCATTTACGCTTGAAGCGCCTTCGGGACATACCGGAAATCTGCTTGTTCGGTACTACCACAGGGCCTTCCCGATTGCCATACCTCCTTTTGCCGTTGACTACGGGGAATCATTTGATTACAGGGAAGACAGCCTTTTCAGCCTTCCGCTGCAAGATGGAAAAACCGGCGTGCTGGCCTTCAGACGACCGGGATTTTATCATTTCCAGGCAGACAGTTCCAGGAAAGAAGGGTTCACCCTGTTTCTCCATGGCATCGATTTCCCGCGCATCACCACTGTTGACGGGACGCTGGAACCCCTGCGGTATATTACTACCTCGCGGGAGTACCAGGCACTTACGTCCGCTGCTTCCATCAAGCTGGCCATCGACAGTTTCTGGCTGGAAAACTGCGGGAATATCAACAGGGCCAGGGCTCAGATTGCAAAGTATTACAACCGGGTACAGGATGCCAACCGTTATTTCACCTCATATCTTGAGGGATGGAAGACCGACAGGGGAATGATCTACATGATATTCGGGCCGCCGACCCATGTTTTCAGGGACATCAATACCGAGAACTGGGTTTATGGCGATGCCGGATATTCCCTTTCTCTGAGATTCAGTTTTGTTCGTGTTGACAATCCTTTTACTTACAATGATTTTAACCTTTACCGCAATCCGACCTATAAGGAAGTCTGGTATCATGCGGTTGAAAACTGGAGGAGATAAATGACGGAAGCGATGGTGATCTATGGGATCAGGCCTGTTCAGGAAGCCCTGCACGCCGGGAAGACAATAGATAAAATACTAATTCAAAAGGGATTGCATGGTGATCAGATTCAATTGTTGTTTCATGCATGCCGGGAGCGGGATATCCCATTCCAGTTTGTTCCGGTACAAAAGCTGAACCGCATCAGCAGCAAGAATCATCAGGGTGTCATTGCCTTTGTATCGCCCGTAAGCTACTATCAACTGGAGCAATGGCTTCCGGGGCTATATGAATCCGGAAAAGTGCCTCTGATCCTTATCGCGGACAGGATCACGGATGTAAGGAATTTCGGGGCGCTTTGCCGCACTGCCGAGGCCTGTGCCGTTGACCTTGTGCTTTTTCCTTCCAGAGGATCCGCAGCCCTGAATGAGGATGCGGTGAAAACCTCTGCCGGGGCTATGATGCGGGTGCCCCTCTGCAGGGAACCGAACCTGAAACTCAGCATGCAGTACCTCAAAGACAGCGGTGTCAGGATCATAGGCGTGAGTGAGCATGCGCAACAGTTGTTCTATCAGCAGGACTATACCCTTCCTACCGCGCTGTTGCTTGGATCGGAGGAGGACGGCATCAGTCCGGCCTACCTGCCTTACTGTGATGCGCTGGTGAAGCTGCCCATGCTTGGTGAGATCGCTTCCTTAAACGTATCGGTGGCAGGAGGTGTGGTGATGTACGCAGCGGTTGTGCAACGGATGCAAGCAGGAATGTAAGCAGTCTCCTCGGATACTATTAATAATCAATCCTATACGATGACGTTCTTTGGAAATACACCATGTGGCACATGGAAGCATCCATGTGTCACATGGTATTTCATCCCCCTGATGCTGGTCCTGGTACTGTTCGCTTGCGGAAATGTAAAGAAAGAAACCTACCCGGACGGAAGCCTGAAATCGGAACTCCATTACAGGGGAGGGAAATTGCACGGGACAGCGAGCTGGTATCATCCCAACGGGAATAAGTCCATGGAATACCACTATATTAAAGGAAGGCTTGACGGAACCGCAAGCCGCTGGTACTTCAACGGGAATCCGGAATCAACAATCACTTACAAAGACGACCTGAAGGAGGGCAAAGCACTATATTACGACGCTAACGGGCAGCTTTCGACAGAACAGCATTATGTCAGGGACACCCTTCACGGGCCTTACCGGGAATATCATCCCAACGGCAGGATCAAAATCGAGGGCTCTTACCGGTCGGGTATGTTTCATGGAAAATGGAAATACTTCAGTGCAGTTGGTCTTGCGCTTGGTGAGGGCAATTTTGACCATGGCAATGGCATACAGCGGGCCTGGTACGACAATGGACTGAAAATGAGGGAAGTCCTTTTTAAGAACGGACTGAAGGAAGGCCCCGAGACCTGGTGGCGGTCTGACGGAAGCCTGGAGAAAGTGTTGCGATACAGTCAGGGCAAGCTTGTGGGAGAAGAACGCATGCCATGAAGATGTCCGTGCAGGAACTCAGGGACTTTCTGGAATACAAGGCAGGCCAGTATAACCAGAGCGGATTTATCGCAAATGATCCGGTATCCGTGCCTCACCAGTTTGAACGCAGGGAGGACATTGAAATCGCCGGGCTGCTTGCCGCCACCCTTGCCTGGGGCCGAAGGGCACAGATCATTCTAAAGGCCAATACCCTGGTGAAGCTGATGGATCATGCGCCTTACGATTTTATCCTTCATGCAGGGGAGCAGGATTTCCGGCGGTTTCGTCATTTTGTATACCGCACTTTCAATGGGGAGGACTGCGTCTTTTTTCTGAAAGCATTGCAGGAAATTTACCGTACTCACGGAAGCCTTGAAGAAGTATTTTTCCCCGGGGGGAAGGAAGTCGAAATCAGGCAGGCGATCAGCAACTTCAGGAACATGATGTTGCAGGGCGCTTACCCTTCCAGGTCGGTGAAGCACCTGGCCGACCCCATGCGCAATGCAGTACGAAGCGGATAAACATGTTTCTGCGGTGGATGGTACGGCGCGACCGGATGGGTGTGGACTTCGGCTTGTGGCAGTGTATCAGTCCCGCCAGGCTGATGATCCCGCTGGACGTCCACACGGCAAACACCGCCAGGGTACTCGGACTGCTGAAAAGAAAGAGCAATGACTGGACTGCCGTGGAAGAACTGACCGCAAGATTGCGGTTGTTCGATCCGGATGATCCCGTAAAGTATGACTATGCCTTGTTTAATATGGGCATTGAAGAGCATTTTGTTTAAGCCCGGCCGGCGCGGGATTAAGAAACACAATCAACAGGAGCAGCGGACGGACAGGAAGCATGAACACAAGTTTTATCTTTTTTTTAACATTCTGTATATCAATATTTGAATTATTGGATCGAATACAATACTTTTGTGAAAACCTTTTGGTGATATGAAGCTGACACGCTTACTGTTTTTTTTGTCCTTTGTTCTTTTGCTGTCCTGTGATAAAGAAAGCAAGGAGAAAGAGACTCCCCCGCCGGATAATTACCAGCCAGTGACGGATTTTTCAATCTGGACCTATTCGGAATATCCTTCCACGGCATTGTACAGTATTCGTATCACCGGATGGGATACCACGTTTAATAAGAAGAAATACACCGAGATGTTCAGTACCCTGCACGGGTACAGTTATTTCAGGAAAGAGGCCGGAAATTATTATATCATGTTTCCCGACGACACCCTTACCGAGCTTTTATATCTGAAAGACAGGGGATTAACAGGTGACAACTGGGAACAAAAGGTGGCGGTCAGCGGTTTTGATGCCACCCTCAAATATAAAATTACCGCCCGCGATATAGAGAGCCTGGTCAACGGTGTGATATACAAAGAGGTGATCACGGTCAGGCGGGATACCTGGGTTGATTTCGGCACAGGATCGGATTCGCTGGTCAGTTCAGAGCTCGGTTCCTATGCCAACAATGTGGGACTGATACTGATCGACAAGGGGATAGACAAGGTTTATCTCAGTCATTATCAGATTTATCCGGAATAGAATAAGCGGCTTTCAAGGGATGTCATCCTGGCGTTGATTTAAATCAACGCCAGGATGACATCCCGATTCTATCTTTGGCACCCAAATCCCTTATCCATGAACGAAATCACAGGTACAGACGCGGAAAACGCCCTGGCTGAAATCTTTTTCCTGAAAAGCCAGATCATCCTGCAGTATGTTTATTTCGCCAAACAGGCACGCAAGGACGGATATGAGCAAATGGCCGCCATTTTTGAAGAAACATCCGAACAATGCCGCTCCCATGCCAAGACCCTGTTGCGGCTGCTGGAAGAATCAACATCCCGGGTCGACCTCGCTTACCGGATCCCCGCCCTTGGGGATACTGCCACCAACCTGAGCCAGAGTATTGAATTGGAAACCAGACTGATGACCCTGATGAAGACAGCAGAAAACATGTGTCTGGCCGAAGGGTTTAAAAGGGCAGCCACCAAACTGAAACTATTCTCTCAGATCAGCAGCTTTTATATCAGGCGGTTCACTACCCTGCTCGAAAATATCCGCGAAGGCCGGGTCTTTATTAAAGAACAGAAAGTCAAATGGATATGCCGCAAGTGTGGCCTGATCTATGAGAGTGAGCGTGCATTGCACAACTGTCCCGGGTGCGAACACCCCCAGGCCTGGTTCGAAGTGCTGGCAGAGAACTGGTAAAGACTGACGGGCTGCCGACCTCTTGCAGGCACCACCCTGGTTTGCCCGAACAGGAGCAAGCATAGTGTTTTTAATACAATTTTTTTATAAAAACCTTATGGGCTTGGATGAGGTTTCCTGTCCAGCGCATCTGATCTGCCCCCTGCTGAAAAATTTTATATTCGAAAGACTAATTAAGAAACTATTAATCAATAACTTAATATTTTTCAATTCTATTTTTAACAAAATACTTTCATTTTTTTGCTACTTTGTATTGCATAGTACTAAAACTTGTATTATCTTTGCGGCATGGAAACAGAAAAATCATTATCCCAAATGCGCAAAGGAGTACTCGAGTTTTGCGTACTCTCCCTGCTGGCGGGGCGTGAGGCTTATGCCTCAGACCTGATCGACAAGCTGAAGGCTTCGCATCTGATCGTGGTCGAGGGCACGCTTTATCCCCTGCTCACCCGTCTGAAGAACGACGGCTTGCTCACCTACCGCTGGGAGGAATCCCGGTCGGGTCCGCCAAGGAAGTATTACCGGCTCACGCCATTGGGCCAGTCCTATCTCCAGGAACTTGAGAAGGTCTGGAAAGACCTTGTATTATCCGTGGAAAATATCATGCAATTACAAAACAATTAACAATCAACACAATGAAAAAGAATTTCAATGTCAATATTGCGGGCATCATTTTCCATATGGATGAGGATGCCTATGAGAAACTGGAACATTACCTGGGCCAGTTGAAAAGGCATTTTGCCGCGGTTGAGGGGAAGGATGAAATTTTATCGGACATCGAGTCACGCATTGCCGAGATGCTTCAGGAAAAGCTCAGCGAAAACAAGCAGGTGATCATCCTTGAGGATATTGAAGGTGTGGTGGCCATCCTGGGTGAACCCAGCGAATGGGAATCAGGGCAGGCTGCTACAAGAGAATCACAGTCACGGCGGTCGAAAAGGCTTTACCGCGATCCCGACAGCAAGATCATCGGAGGTGTCTGCGCCGGTCTGGGCTGGTATTTCAACCTGGATCCGCTGTGGATCCGCCTGATATTCGTCATTGTCACCCTTGCCGGTTTTGGAACCGGACTGGTGGCATACCTGCTGCTGTGGGCATTGGCGCCGGAAGCAAGGAATACAGCCGAAAAGCTCGAGATGCGGGGCGAAAAAGTCACCATTTCCAACATAGAGAAATCGATACGGGAAGAATTTGAAGGGATCAGGGGTAAATTCAATGAAATGAAGGATGAAGCAAAGGAAGCTTATCTCAGGAACAAATCCGGAACCGGCAATTTCTTCGAAAAGCTGCTCCACCTTTTCATGCAGATCATCTCTACAATATTTAAAATAGTGCTGGTTTTTCTCGGTTTGATGTTCATCGCCTTCGGCCTGTTCATGATCACCGGGCTGATTTTTTCCATGGTAGATACCGGGCACGCCTTCCACATATCCAGTTTCGGCCTGTCCACGATTTCGCTGCCTGCGCTGTTCAGGCTCTTCCTTGATCCCGGGATGCTTACCCTGGGTCTGACAGGATTGATATTGCTGGCGGGCATCCCCCTGATCCTGCTGGTCTATTTCGGTGCCAGGCTGATCTTCAGATTCAGGACCCCATCCCGTTTCGTGGGCATACCGGCTTTCTCACTGCTGCTGGCCGGCATCATCATCTGCATGATCGTTGCCCTGAATACCATCAGAAATTTCTCGCAAAAAGTGAGCATACAGCAGTCGCATGTGCTTGTCCAGCCGCTTACAAAACACCTGATTATAGACACGCATCGTTTTGAGTATCCGGATGAAGACATCGACATCGACGATGACTTTATGATCGGGAAGTGGAACCTGATGCGAACGGGAGACAGCATTCGTTTTTTCGGCATCCCTGAGTTAGAGGTCGTCAGGGCAGAAAACGACAGTTTCGCCCTGCAGCTGATTTACACTGCCCGTGGAAGGAACAGCGGTGAATCGCGGCAAAGGGCCCAAAACATCCGCTACTCCTTTACCCAGAACGACAGCCTGCTGATCCTTGATCCGCATTTTACCATGCCGGTGGGCGACAAAATCCGCGGACAGGAAGTCCGCATCCGGCTCTTTGTGCCGGAAGGCCGTAACGTTCAGTTCAGGGAGGGCACCAAAGTCTTTTACGAAACCAGGCATTCCTTTGACGAACCCTTTCTAAACAACAGGAAGTGGCACATGACGGAGCACGGCCTGGAGGAGGTGAAGGGGGTGAGGAAGGTTTCAAGTGATACCATGGTTGTAAAGGGGATGATGTAATCCCCCCCAACCATTTCCCAAAATGTTTGTTAATTTTGGGTGTGGACAACGCCCCGCCGTCCCGTCCCACCCCGTCCCCCCCGTAGAGACGCGATTGATCGCGTCTCTGCGGGGGGGACGGGGTGACGGGGGGGTGGCGGGAATTGAAATATGATTCCCATGAAAAAATCCATTAAAACCCCCAAGGGCAATGTGTTGACGGCGGTTGAGATCCTTCATGATTACCGTATTGCATACCTCAGCCGGCAGCTTAGTCTGGCAGGGCGTAAGGAGGTACTGACGGGCAAGGCGAAATTCGGCATTTTCGGCGACGGCAAGGAGATTCCGCAACTGGCCATGGCCAGGGTTTTCAGGGAAGGCGACTGGCGTTCGGGTTATTACCGCGACCAGACCTTTATGCTGGCCGCCGGGATGTTCAGCGCCGGAGAGTTTTTTGCGCAGTTGTACGGGGATACGGATCATTCTTTCAATCCCGGCACGGCCGGACGCCTGATGAACAACCATTTCGCCACCAGCAGCCTGGATGAACAGGGTGAATGGAAGAACCTCCGTACACAGAAAAACTGCTCGGCTGATGTGTCTCCCACGGCCGGACAAATGCCGCGGCTGCTGGGGCTTGCCCTTGCCTCCAGGTTTTTCAGACAAAACACTGATCTTCATCCATTTTCGCAATTCTCGCAGCAGGGAAACGAGGTGGCATTCGGCACCATCGGCGATGCTTCCACCGCTGAAGGGGCTTTCTGGGAAACGATCAATGCCGCCGGGGTGCTCCAGGTTCCCATGGCAGTTTCCGTGTGGGACGACGGCTACGGGATCTCTGTTCCTATCGGCTACCAGACAACCAAAAGCAGCATTTCAGACGTCCTGGCCGGTTTTGCGGAAGAACAGGACCGGAAGGGCTTCAAAATATACACCGTCCGCGGCTGGGACTATCCTGCCCTGGTAGATATCTATACGGAAGGGATTGCGTATTGCAGGGAAAAACACGTCCCGGTGATCTTTCATGTGACGGAACTCACACAGCCCCAGGGACATTCGACTTCCGGCAGTCATGAACGCTATAAAAGTCCCGGGAGACTGCAATGGGAGAAAGCGCATGACGGCATCGACCGGATGCGGCAATGGATGCTCGAAACCGGGATTGCCGGGGAGGATCAGATCCGCACCATTGAAGACGAGGCTTCAGAAACGGTTAAGAAAGCAAGAACCACGGCCTGGAATCACTTTATGAATCCCCTGAAAGAAAAACGGGACGAATTCCTGCGCCTGGTGGATATTACCACCTGCAACTGCGCCAAAACCGCTAAAATCGAACAGATCAAACAGGAGGTGGCAAGGCTGTCGGAACCCATCCGCAAAGACATCCTCTCTTCAGCCAGCCGCATTCTTCGTCTGATCTGCAATTCCTGCAGCAATCCGGCCAACTCCCTAAAAACCAATGTTACCGGCTGGCTTAACAAAGAGATGGAAGCCGGAGCCGAAAGATATAACAGCTTCTTGTACAGTCATTCTGCCCATTCCGCCCTGAAGGTGGAAGCGGTGAACCCGGAATACGCCCCGGATGCCCCCCTGGTTCCCGGACGCGAGATCCTGCGGGATAATTTCGATAAGATACTGGAGAACAACCCCCTGGTGATGATATTCGGAGAAGATGTCGGGATGATCGGTGGCGTGAACCAGACCCTGGAGGGCTTGCAGAAGAAGTACGGCGATTTACGGGTATTCGACACCGGCATCAGGGAAGCCACCATCATCGGACAGGGAGTGGGGATGGCCATGCGCGGACTGAGGCCCATTGCGGAGATTCAGTATTTTGACTACCTGCTTTACGGCCTGCAGGTGTTGAGCGATGACCTGGCCACCCTGCAATACCGCACGCGCGGGGGACAAAAAGCACCGTTGATTATCAGCACCCGCGGCCACCGCCTGGAGGGTATCTGGCACAGCGGCTCACCCCTGAGCATGGTGATCAATTCACTGAGAGGCGTTTATGTATGTGTGCCACGGAATATGACCCAGGCGGCAGGTTTCTACAACAGCCTGCTGGCCTCCGATGAGCCGGGCCTGGTGATTGAACCCCTGAACGCATACCGGCTCAGGGAAAAGCAGCCTGCCAATCCTGGCGAATACCGTGTTCCGCTCGGGAAACCGGAAGTCATTTCGGAAGGCAGCGACATCACCCTTATTACCTACGGTTCCTGTGTCAGGATCGCGGAAGAGGCAACAAGTCAGTTGAAGGAATTCGGTGTATCGGTAGAACTGATTGATGTGCAAACCCTTATTCCCTTCGACACGGAGCACCGCATCCTGGAATCGGTGAAAAAAACAAACAAGGTCGTTTTCTTTGATGAAGACGTTCCCGGCGGTGCCACAGCCTATATGATGCAAAAAGTACTGGAAGAGCAGCAAGCCTGGTATTACCTCGACGCCGAACCGCGCAGCATTACCGCCAAAGAACACCGGCCGGCCTACAGCAGCGATGGCGATTATTTCTCCAATCCGAATGCGGAAGATGTCTTTGAATGCCTGTATAACCTGATGCATGATGTGAACCCGGGGAGATATCCGAAGATTTTTTGAGGGGGTTGGTGGGGATGAGGTTTTAAGGTGACGGAGTTACGGGGTTAGGGAGTTACGAGGTTACGAAGTTACGAAGTTATGAGGTTACGAGGTTACGGAGTTTCGAAGTTATAGAGTAATAGCGTTATGGGGTTATGTAGTTGCGGAGTTGTCTCCAAACATTATACGGTGCTGTTTGTTATTCTTGCAACAGCAGCAAAACGCTTCCCGTCATGACCTCACATTACACCATCATCGTCCGCGGCCTGGTACAGAAAGTTGGTTTTCGTTTTCACGCCAACCTGGAGGCTAACCGTAACAATTTAAGAGGCTTTGTGAGGAATGAGCCTGACGGCAGTGTACATATCGAAGCGGAAGGAGACGAAGAGAATCTCCGGCGTTTTATCGGCTGGTGCCAGGTAGGACCGCGTCATGCGGTGATCGAACAGGTCGATATAAAGAAAGGGCCTGTGTCTGGCTATGCCGAGTTTGTAATCAGGCACTGATACACCTGCCCTTTCATGAAAGGGGCACAGTTTCACCGCTCACGCAGTGGTTTTATACCGAAAGAACACAGGAATGCGAATTTTTTTTCCAGAATCATCGGTATTACTGAATCTAACCGAAAATTGCTTCGCATTTTCACTAAGATTCAGTAAATATCTCCACCTGCATTCCCAATCCTTTTTCCAGGGCTTTTTCGTACACAAGTTTTGCCGTGGCGGCATCCTGTACGGCCAGGCCGTTGGATTTGAACAGGGTGATCTCTTCTTTGCTGCTTCTGCCGGGCTTGCTGCCGCTGATAATCTCTCCGAGTTCGGCGTAAAAGTGTGATTCACTGATGGCTCCTTCCTGTATGGGTATGAGGATATCGCCGGCTTCGCCAAAGCAGGCCTCTTTTGAGTCGCCGATGAATTTCGCGCGTGTGACAAGGGCCGTGTCGATCTCCCTCGCATTGGGGGTATGGCTTCCGATGCCGTTGATATGGGTACCGGGTTTCACCAGATTTCCATCAAACAGGGGAAGGGCGGAGGAGGTGGCCAGGCAGAGGATATCTGCGTCAAGCAGCACTTCGGGAGCGGATGCCACTGCAACCATCAGGTCAAGCTTTTCTGCCATTTCGCGGCTGAAGTTTTCTGCCGCCTCTTTGGAGATATCAAATACCATGGCCCTTCCCACCTTCCGGGCTTCGGCCATGGCCCAGAGCTGCATCTTCGCCTGCACGCCCGCACCGAAGATTCCGACCGTACTCTCCTCCGGTTCCCGCGCAAGGTATCGCGTGGCCACGCCGCTGGCAGCCCCGGTACGCACGGCGGTAAGGTATCCTCCGTCCATGATGCAGATCACTTTGCCGGTTTCCGGATCCTGCAGCAATACCGTTCCGATGGTGGTCGGAAGCTGAAACCGGGCAGGATTGTTTTTAAAAACCGTGACGATCTTACAGGCAAGCGCATTGCTTTGCTTCAGATAGGCAGGCATGTACAGCGATAAGCCGTCCTGTGGTTTAATGGCAGTGCGTAAGGGAAGGTCGGCAGTACCACCGGCAAGTTCCAAAAACGCTTGTTCAACGACTGCCATGCAATCTTTCATGGTCAGTACGGACATTACATCCTGGCGGTTAAGAATGAGAGGCATAGGGTGATGTTTTTGGGGGTTATGAAGTGATGAGGTTATGAAGTGATGAAGTGATGAAGGTACGAAGTTATGAAGTTTTTTGTTTTTGTAGGGTACGAAGACTTCGGCTGTTTATTGTTTATCTTTCAAAAGGTTACGGACGAGCCGGCCTCCTTCGGGGCCGCTGCCCGGACCGAGTTCGATGACCTGGTGGGCGAGGGAAATGAGCAGGGGCTGGTGCCCGATGAAGAGCAGGGTGTGTCCTTCGCCTGTCAGCTTACGGAAGAGGCCGGCGAGTTTGAGGATATCTTCACTGTGCAGTCCGGCGGCGGGCTCATCAAATACGAACAGCATGCGTCCCTTTTTGAACCGGAGGATCCCGGTGGCCAGCTTCAGGCGCTGGGCTTCTCCGCCTGAGAGGGTAGCGGCCGGCTGGCCGAGTTTCAGGTGTCCTGCACCGGAAGCATTGAGGACCTGAAGGTATGGGGTGGCTTCTTTCCGGTCAGAAAAAAATTCAAGCGCTTCATTTACAGTCATATCCAGTACATCGGCAATATTCCGGCCATGAAGCTGTATGCGCAGCACATCTTCTTTATACCGGCTTCCGCCACATGTGTCACACGGAATCCGGATGTCGCTCATGAAATCCATGGCTGTTTTGATCGTCCCATAGCCTCCGCAAGCCGGACATTTACCATCGGAGAGGTAGGAGAAGGCGCTTTTCCCCAGTCGGCTGCCTTGTTTCACGGCTTCGGCAGCAAAGATATCCCGCAGCACATCCATGAAACCCGAGTAAGTCGCCGTGCTGCTGAGACCGCCCGTACTCAGGGATTGCTGGCCGACTGCCGCGATGTGGTCGAAGTGTTCGAGGCCAAAAACGGCGCGGCAACCCACAGGGCGGCCTGCATGGTGACTGGCCAGCAAAGCGCCGCTCACCAGGCTCGATTTACCGCTTCCGGATACGCCTGTAACTGCAATGATGCCACCGGCTATGAAGCTCACATCGATATGGCGGAGGTTGTTGATGTTTGCACCCCGCACACCAAAGGCATCCGGCAATACTTCCGTCCGGGGAGGCTGCAGGACGGGTGGAGCTTTCAATATTCTACCTGTCAGTGAATCAGGATGTTGCATAATACACTGCAAGTCGCCGGAGGCCACCACCCTGCCCCCCTCAGGGCCGGCACCGGGTCCCATCTCGATGATGTGGTCGGCCTCCCTGATGAAAGCGGTTTCATGTTCCACCACCACGGCAGTATTCCCTTTCCCGATCAGTTGTTTTACCACCCGCACCAATGGTTGGATATCCCGGCTGTGCAGTCCGGTAGTCGGCTCGTCAAGCACATAGGTGACACCGTATAGTCCCGAGGAGAAGGCCGAGGCCAGCCTGACCCGTTGCGATTCCCCGCCGGAAAGACTTGCCGAAGGCCTGTCCGCCGTCAGGTGGGCAATTCCCAGATCGTCCATCACCCTGAGCAGGCCAAGGACAGCCTGTCTGATCCTTTCAAACACAAGCCCTTCCGTTCCCGGCAATTCATCACGGAAAACCCCGCTGAAAAAGCCGAGCAGTTCTTTCATGCTGAATCCCGACAATCCGGCGATATTCAAATCCCTGAAACGTATCTCCAGCAGCTCAGGTTTCAGTCGCGCACCCCTGCAAACCTCACATTCAACCTCATGCATCAGGCGGTCGGTTTCCCTGGTGTTTTTGTTCAGGTACTTTCTTTTGTACTCATCTTCCACCAGATTACAGAAGCCGGTCCAGGAAGTTTGCATGCGGTGGGTTCCTGCACGGCTCCTGTTGCGGAACTCCCATACCACCTGATACTGTCTGTCGCCTGTTCCGTAAAGGATGACATCCCTGACTTCCCTGTCCATATCCTTCCAGGCAGGATTTAGGTTCAGTCCGAGCTCCGAGGCCACGGTCCTCAGTGTGGCAAGATATTGACCGTCGGGATCTCCGTAGAACCTGCCCGCCTTATGACCCTGCATGGCTCCTTCGAGGATGGACAATTCCGGGTGGGAGATCAGCAGCGCGGGATCGCAGCGTAGCGTCACTCCGAGTCCGTCGCAGGACGGGCAGGCGCCCAGCTGGTGGTTGAAGGAGAAATGCCTTGCAGTCAGGGCCAGGCCTCTGGCAGCGGCGATACGGGCATACAGCAGGCGGAAATGATCGTACAGCCCGGTGATGGTACCCACGGTGGAGCGGGCAGCATACGCAAGGTATTTGCGGTTGATGGCCACGGCGGGACTCAGTCCCCCGCAACTGACAAAACGGGCTGGGTTCGACAGTTTCAGCAGGCTTCTGGTATAGGTGGAGAAACTTTCTGTAAACCTGTTTTGTGCCTCTGAAAAAATGGTGTCAAAGGCAAGGGATGACTTACCACTACCGCTGATCCCGGTAACTACGGTGAGGCGGTTCCAGGGAATCTCCACATCGATGTCTTTCAGGTAATGGGTGCTGACTCCCTGAAAACGGACAGGAACCGGCAGCCGTTCCGGGGTCGTATCTTCCGGGATTTCGGCAGGAATTTCCATGGAAGGCAAAGCCAGGTAGCCTGCTTTCGTCAGTCCTGCCGGAGATCCCTGGAACAGGATCTGAAATTCGTTTTCAGGCGTCTGCTTTCCCAGGTGGATCCAATGGCCTGCCCTGCGGATGATGTCCCAGTCCTGGTCGATACAAACAATCGTATTTCCTTTTACCGCCAGCTCCATGAGGGCGCCGCTAAGTTTTTCCACATCGGCGGAATGGAGTCCGGTAGAAGGTTCGTCCAGGATATAGAGGGTTTTCCCGCCCTGTTTTTGCTGGAGATAAGCGGCCAGTTTAATGCGTTGGGCCTCTCCTCCCGAGAGGGTGGTACTGGGCTGGCCGGGACTGAGGTATCCCAACCCTGTTTTCTGCAGCATGTGCAGGGATTTCAGCATGGCCGGTCTGTCGGAAAAAAAGCTAACTACCTGGTCCACGGTAAGATCCATGATTTCGGAAATGGTTTTCCCCCGGTAACGCACCCTGAGGCTTTCATCATGAAAGCGTTTTCCCTGGCAGCCGGGACAAACAAGTGACACATTGCCGAGGAAGTGCATGCCGGTTTGCAGCACACCTGCACCCTGGCAGGTCTCACACCTGCCGCCGGGGGTATTGAACGAGAAGTGGCTTTTACTCAGTCCGAGGGCTTTAGCCTCGTCGAGACCTGCAAACAAATCGCGGAGTTTGTCCGACCATCCGGTATAGGTGGCCGGATTGCTTCTGGGAGTTCTGCCAATGGGGCTCTGGTCGATGACCACCAAGTCCTGTATATCTTCCAGGCCGCGGACTGTCATTTTACCGTCAACAAGATATTCTGCGATCCCCTTTCTTTGCCAGGCTTCCTTCAGGAAACCGTACACCAGGTCGGCTTTTCCGCTGCCTGAAGCGCCGGAAACCACATTCAAGGCTCCCTGCAGAAAGGAGAACAAGGGTGTTTCCTCCATACCGCCAGTCACCGGCATGATGCTGATCACAGGATGTTCCCGGAGCCGCCCGGGTGGAATATGTTCCCTTGCCGTATCGTGCAGCATGTCCCAGCCCGGACTGACGCCTTTCAGTGATTCCTCTCGGAAATAGCGGGATGCCGGTCCGTTAAAGAGCAGCTGTCCACCCAGCTTACCGGGACCGGGCCCCATATCCACGATCCAGTCGGCATGGCGGATAAACAATTCGTCATGCTCCACCACGATCACGGTGTTTTGTTTTTCCACGAGGGCACGGATGATCTCAACAAGGGGTTTCACCTCTGACGGATGCATGCCGGCGGTAGGTTCATCGAAGACATAGAGCACATGGCTCAGGCCGGACTGAAGGTGATTGACCAGCCTGATCCTTTGCGCTTCTGCCGATGTGAGTGCAGATGCGGATGTATGGAGGCTGAGGTGCCCCAGTCCGAGCCTGATCAGCAGCCTGAGTTGCCTGAGCATGCTTTCGCTGATGGCCCCGGCCACCTGCGATTCAGCGGGTGTCCATTCAGCCTCTGTCAACCATTCGGTGAGATCTTTCAATGAGATGGCAGACAAGGTATCGATGCCGGCCCCTGTGATTTTCACCGACAGGGCTCCGGGGTTCAGGCGTTTCCCGTCACAGGCGCTGCACGGACGGGATTCCGCATACCGCAGGATGCTGTCGTTGCGGTCGCGCTGCAGGATTTCCGACATGATGGTGATGAGGCCGCGGTAATACCCTTCCTCCCTGGGTTTGGCCGTGATCCCCGTCCATTTGAGTCTGTTTTCCAGGGGATGTTTTCCGAATGGAATCCTGATTTTATCGCTGCCGTAAAAGATCACGGCTTTGCTTTCTTCCGAAAGTTCATTCCAGGGAGTATCCACGTCGAAGCCGTGCGCCAGGCACACCTGGTTCAGCACATCGGGTGTCACCTGGGAATACATGATATAACCGTTTGGCAGGGTCGGAGCCAGGGCTCCCTGCCGGATGCTGCGTCCGGGATGGTTCACCAGTTTCGAAGCAGCGATCTGTTCTTCCAGACCAAGTCCTTTGCAGCGGGGGCAGGCTCCCGCTGCGCTGTTGAATGAGAACAGGCTGCGCGACAGGCGCAATCCCTCCGGACCCTTTCCAAGGCGCGCGAATAGCAGCCGCAGCATGTCGTAGAGATCGCACATGGTGCCGAGGGTTGACCTGCTGCTATTTCCAGTGGTTTTCTGAGGCAGGGTGATGACCGGCGGAAGGTTTTCGATGGCATCCACTTCAGGCTGAGACACTTTCCCCATAAAAAGCCTTGAAAAGGAAGGGAAAGTTTCAAGAAAACGTCTTTGACCCTCGGCCGCGATCACATCAAAGGCCAGGGACGATTTCCCCGAGCCGGAAACGCCGACCACCACCGTAAGCCGGTTGTGCGGAATTTCGAGGCTGATGCCTTTCAGGTTATGTTCACGGGCATTGCGGATCAGCAGGCCCTGATTCACATTAAAGTCAGACATTTAGGAGATGGTTCGGCAGGATAAGAGACCCTTGTCATTTTATTTTTGAACGCATTGCCAGGAAACCGGCCACCAGGATATAGCCCATTGCGGCTACCAGTACCATCAGGCTGGCCGTCAGTCCTGCCGACTCGCTTACAGCTCCCACCACCAGCGGGAGGACGGCACCTCCGGCCACGGCCATGATCATCAGGCCGGAGACCTCATTGGCCCGGTCGGGCATTTTTTCAAGCGAGATGGTGAATATCAGGGGAAAAAGGTTGGCTGAACCGAGGCCGGTGATGAAGATGAAAACCCTTGCCAGCAGTGCATCCGGTGCCAGGATCATCCCGATCAGTCCGATGATGGCGATCAGGGTGGTAAGGATGAGAAAACGGCCTGGCCTGATCCAGTTGAGGATGACAGCCCCGGAGAAACGTCCGATCATCAGAGCCGTGAAATATACGCTGATCCCGAGGGATGCATCTTCGAGGCTCAGGCCGAATGCAGTCTTCAGATAATAGGCAATGTTGGTATTCATTCCCACATCGCAACCGACCACAAAGAAAATTCCCACCACCATCAGCAGGATAAAGGGGCTTTTCAGCAAGCGGAAGCAGGAAGCGAAGGTGGCAGGTTTGCGTTCAGGCTTTGCTTCGGCGATGGGCGTGAAATACATCCACAGAACTGCCAGGAAAGAAGTGACGGCATAGACGGTGAGTACCAGCTTCCAGTCGCCGTAACGGCTGGCAAAAAAAGTGGCCAGGATGGGGCCCAGCAGGGAACAAATCGCTTTGATAAACTGGGAGAAGCTCATGAAACTGGCGAACCTGGAACCAGGAACGACATCCTGCAACAGGGGGTTGGCCGCCACCTGTACGATGGTGTTTCCGATACCCAGCAATACAAAAGTGGCGAGCATCACCGGGAAAGAGTAACTGACAAGCGGGAGCAGCATTCCAAGTCCGGTCACCCCCATCCCGACATTGATGATGAACCTCTTACCATATCTGTCCTGAAGGATTCCTGTCGGAACCGACAGCAGGAAGAACCAGATGAAGGCCATGGAAGGGATCAGTTGTGCGAGGGTATTGCTCAGGTTGAAGTCCTGTTTGACATAGCCGGCAGAAACGCCGACGATGTCCACGAAACCCATCACGATAAAGGACAGCATGACAGGGAGCACTTTGCTCACTTGAATGGTTTTATTGCTCATACCGGGATATTATTTGAGTGCAGAGATGTCGAGTGCGGCATAGAATGCATCGTCGGCGAGCCTGACACTTCCACAGAGAGCAGCATCCTCACCGAGCGAGGAAATATAACAATGCAGATCCTGTATGTCATTACTGATCAGTGTCTGGCAAAAGCTGTCCTTGAAAAGGTGGTAACTTTGGGTGATATTCCCTCCTATTACCAGGCATTCTGCATCGAATCGCCTGAGCCAGGGAGCGATAAAATTACCGAGATTGCGCCCGAAAGTTTTAAACAGGTCCTGTACGATCAGGTTTTGGGAATAAAGCTCTGCAAGTTCTTTCACACCTTTAACCTCAACTCCCTTACGTATGAGATATTGCCCTATAAACCAGCGTGTTGAAAAATGATCATCGGCAATGGTTTCTCCATAAGGAAGGTGATACAGGCAGCCCTGGGGTGGTACTTTTTCGCCGGATTCCACAGGTATACCCTGTTCCACGAAGGAAGAGCCAAATCCCGTACCCAGGGTCAGGGCCACGACCTTGTCGTAGCCTGAGGCTTCTCCCATCCAGGCTTCTCCAACGGCAAAGCTGGTGGCATCGTTCATGAAGCGGACCGGCAGATTTTCCGGCAGGTCGAGACGGGTGCTGATGACTTCCCTCACATTGATTCCGTTCAGCTGGTCGTATTTTTTCACCCCCCTGAAGCGGGCGATCCCTTCGTGGTAATCAAAAGGACCGGGCATGGCGAACCCTATCCCGGCAAGCTGGTTCACATCCACCTTTTGCATAGAACGGGCGATGGTGGACGACCACTTCTCGAGGATTTCCAGAGCCGAGGCCTGGCTGTTGACTTCAGACCTGGCTTTACTCCCTTCAACGAATTCGCGTTTAAGCAAATGAACGGCGACACTGGTGATATGACTTCCGCCAATGTCGATCCCGATGGCAAACTGTTTATCCATAACGATTCAGGGGTATTTGAGTATGCTAACTTACAAAGATTACGGAAACATCCCCATGTGGCACATGGAAAAAACGATGTGTCACATCGGAATTTTCTTCAGCATCCTGGCAACAAGGCGGTCGACCGGAAAGGTAAACTCTTCGGGATCAAGTGTTTCCAACGGGATAAAGCGAAAACTCTGGGAACCTTCAAGCGGCGGGATTTCGAATCTGGCAGTGGCGACCGGGAAGACAGGAGGGCCGGTCAGGCGCATCCTGTAGTAGATACTGATCAGTTGAGCGGGATCAGGCAGGAGCATGGTCTGCTGAAAGAAGTCAGTGGTATAAAAGTGGTCCATCACCACCACCTCCTGGCCCAGTTCTTCCAGGCATTCCCGTTTCAGACAATCCCTGCTGCCTTCTCCATATTCCAGACCCCCGCCGGGAAATTTCGTCATATAAGTATCAAGCCGGTATTCATCAGTAACCAACATACCCTGAACAGGGTCGATGAAAATGCCGTAAATCCGGATAAGAAACATAAAGTGCAACAGATTGATATATTGGTTATTACAAGCTATACTAAGCGGCAGGCGGTTTTTGTGCACGGGTGATCTCTCTTTTTCCCGGCGGACCGGGAACAGATTCCACTGAAAATCCGCAGTGTTTTAATGTCCTTCTGACTTCCCCCTTTGCGGAATAGGTGAGCAAGAGTCCTCCCGGAACCATAGCCGTAAAGATTTTGCCGAAAACATCTGCTTGCCACATTTCGGGCTGGACTTCCGGTGAAAAGGCGTCGAAATACACCAAATCGAATTTTCCCTCACCGAGCAACACTTCCTGGATCTTCTCATGCAATTTGAAAAGGATGAAATCCTCGCTCAGGTAGTAAGGGAAATCCCAGGGTGTGGTATGTATTTTGAAAAACGTCACCCTTTCATCACAGGAGCCGATTTTTCCCGGATAATTCAGCAGTTTCAGGTGTTCTTCCCCCAGAGGTTCCGGTTCAATGGCCACATAGCGGATCTTCAGGTGACGCTGACAGTTTTCCTTAAAGGTAAGCAGGGTGTTGAGTCCTGTCCCGAAACCCACCTCCAGGATGCTCATTTCCTGTTTTCGGATGACGGCAGCCTGAAAGCCGTGTTTGATAAAGATATGGCGGGATTCCTGGATGGCGCCGTTGATGCTGTGGTAGTGTTCGTTCAGTGCAGGGTTAAAGAAAGTATGGGAACCGTCTTCCGTTACAACCAGTTGTAATTCCATCACCGGAAAGTTTAATGTGACACATCGCAAAAGTACGGCGAAACTGAATGGGTTTTCCATCAGCCGGATGGAAGGCTGAACAATCAGCGGTTGTAAACCACCCTGCAGGCCCGGAGCGAATCGGGCAAGTCAAGGCTGCCGGCTGGTTGTCCTCCCGGAAAGCTAAAAAAAGAAAGCCGGTTTTGTGTCGCCGCGACGATCAGGTCACGGGTCTGGTCGAAATCCAGGGAAAGCATTCCGGGCAAGGATATCAGCGGGAAGAGGGTATTGTCTTCCTCCCTGAACCAGTATACGGCCTGCTGCGTTGCCAGCAGCAGGTGAAACGGCATGGGATTGAGGGCTGCGATAATTTTTTCGCCGGGGAAAGTACAGGGAGTCGACAGGAAAGGTCCACCGGGATCATAATACCGCAGTACACCAACACCTTGCTGCTCCCCTGCCACCCACACATTACCCGTCCCCGTTTCCCCAAGAAACAGGCTTTTAAAAGGAGTCTGCAGCCCGGTTTCATAACTGCCCGCCGGATAATAGTAATTGCCAAGGTAATACTGCATGGCCGATTTGAGTGCAGTGCCCACCACTACCCTGTTCGCCTGGCGGAAACAGCTTAACGGAACCTCGTTGAAACCAAAATCCTTGAAAAACAACACATTGCCACTTGAATTGAAGGACTGCAGTTTCCCGTCACAGGCACCCGTAAACAGTTCATCGGACTGCAGGCTGAGAAACTGGTAATAAGGAATACCGGAAATGCTTTGTCCCTGTTTTTCCCACAACACTTCTTTTTCATCCAGGTGCCAGGCCAGCAACAGGGGGACATTCTTCCCGCAAAGATACAGCATCCGCCGGGAGGAGGAGACCAGCGCATGTCCGAAATCTACGGGAAAATCTTTTAAATGCACCAGTTGTTGCAGGCTGTCGAGCTGGTACAAACCCGTGGTATTCACCTGCGTTCTGAAAAACAACAGAATTTTTTCGAACTTTTTTTCCTGGGCTAATATCCTGATTGGCTGATATTTGTTTTTCGATGTCCGGGCTGTTGACGCTTTTATCCAGGCAAAATAATTTCCACTTTCGGTTTGAATTGCATCTATATATACAGTAAGGTCAATCGTAAATGAAGTGATCCCTGCATGGGGCAGGTTGAATACATGGATGGGTAATACGGGGGTATAGTTTTCGCTGACAATACCGGCCTGGAGGGCTGTCAGCGGATCCGTGCTTTCGACCGTGGCAAGGAAACGAAGGCTGTCGAAAACACGAAACTGCTGATAACCATATGGTTGCGTGAAAATGATCGAAGGATCAGGAGGAGCATCTTCCTTGCTGCAGGCCAGCAACAGCAAACACAAAGATGCAAGAATGAGGGATACCCGGTATCGTCGCCTGCTTTCAGCTCCCTTGCGGGATATTGTTACATTTTCCGGTAAATCAAACACGATGGCTGTTATTTTTATACCGAAAGAACACAGGAATGAGAAAAAAATGTTTCCAGAGTTATCGGTATATTTGAATCTAACCGAGAATTGCTTCGCATTTTCGCTAAGATTCAGCATACAAATTTAAGCGATAAACCATGTTAAGAAAACTTGATTTACGGCATGTTTTGTTTCTCGACATTGAAACCGTGCCGCTGAGCCCCGGCTATGCTTCGCTGGAGGAAGCGGAGCGGAGGCTCTGGGATAAGAAAGCCAGGAATTTGCGGGATTACCGTGAGGAAGAACCGGAGGCCACCTACCAGCGTGCGGGTATTTATGCCGAGTTTGCCCGGGTTGTCTGTATTTCGACCGGCATCTACAGTGATCACCAGCTTCGTGTCAAATCATTCGCAGGGCATGATGAAGGTCTGATCCTGAGAGATTTCGCAGCCCTTCTTCAATCCTTTTATTCACAGGAACACCACCTGCTTTGTGCCCACAACGGGAAAGAATTTGATTTTCCTTTCCTGGCCCGCAGGATGGTGGTTCACGGGATCGAGCTGCCCGACATCCTCGACCTGGCAGGGAAAAAGCCATGGGAAGTACGTCATCTTGACACCATGGAACTCTGGAAGTTCGGAGATTATAAAAGCTACACCTCCCTGGAATTGCTGGTACATATCCTGAATATCCCGAATCCGAAGAACGACATTGACGGGAGTGAGGTAGGCCGTGTTTACTGGGTCGATAATGATCTTCCCAGGATCGTGGAATACTGCCAGCGTGATGTGGTAGCCATTGTCAGGGTCATGCTCAGGTTCCAGAACAAACCCCTGGTGGCGGATGAAAACATTATCATGATGTAATTGTTTCCTGTAAGCAGAGCCGCCTGATCTACCCAGATACAGAGATGAGGAGAAGTCCGGCGGTTCTGAAATGTTCAAGCCGCTTTACAACCCATTTTATACGTAATTCAAATGAAGACAACAGCTTACCTTATCCTGGCCTTGCTTTTTCCCATGATATTGAGCGCACAGGAACAATCTTTTTACAGCCTGCAGGCCAAAACCATCGACGGAGAAGATTTACTTTTTTCATCCCTCAAGGGCAAAAAAGTGATGATCGTGAACACCGCTTCCAAATGCGGTCTGACACCCCAGTATGAGCTTCTGGAGAAACTATACAAACAGTATGCTTCGGATCAATTCATCATTATCGGATTCCCCGCCAACAACTTTCTGAGCCAGGAACCTGGCACCAATGATGAGATCAGGGAATTCTGCACAAAGAATTACGGCGTCACCTTTCCGATGATGGCCAAGATCTCGGTGAAAGGAGAAGACATGCACCCGGTTTACCGCTGGCTGACTCAAAAAAGCCTGAACGGGAAGCTGGACAGTGAGGTGAAATGGAATTTCCAGAAATATCTGATCAACGAAGAGGGGAAATTGATCATGATGGTACCTCCGAAGGAAAAACCTGATTCAGAACAGATTATTGACTGGATTACGGCAAAACCGCTTGGCGAATAGTTTGCAGGACAATAATCAATGTTTGTCTATGTGAAGAATTTCACTTAGGTTTGGCGAAAATATTAACATCCATTTTTATGAAGAATCACATTGCTTTGCTGTCAGTTATGGTCATTGCTTTTACGGTAAGCACTTCGGGTCAGCAAAAAAAGAAAGAAGCGTCTGAGAACGCCCATTTCAAAAACCGTATCGACACAGTATCCTATATCATTGGTGCCGATATCGGACAGAACATGAAGCGAAGCCAGATCGAGCTGAATGAGAAGAGTTTTATGCTGGGGCTGGAACTCGGATACAGGGGGAAGGACACGCTCATCAGCCGTGAGGAGATAGACCGGGTGATGCAGCGATTTCAGACGGAGATGGAGGAAAAACAAAATAACGAACAACAAACGATGATTTCAGAAAACAAAAGCAAGGGAGCGGAGTTCTGTAAGGAATACAAAACCAAGCCCGGTGTTATCGAAGGGCCTGAAGGGCTGCTGTACAGGGTATTGAAGGAAGGCAGCGGTGACAAACCTCTTGCATCAGACACGGTGTCAGTATATTACCGGGGAAGGCTGCTAAACGGGGAAGTATTCGACGAGACCAAGGCCGGTGAACCGGTAAGTTTCCCTCTCGGAAACCTGATCAGGGGCTGGACCCTGGGCATTCAGATGATGCAGGTGGGCAGCACCTTTGAATTCGTAATTCCTTCTGAACTGGGATACGGAGACAGGGAAGTCGGTCCGATCCCGGCCGGTTCGACCCTGATTTTCGAAGTGGAACTGCTGGGGATTAAAAAAGGTAACTAGCCGGAAGGCCGGGTTTACTGACCGAAAATCTCCTGCAGTTTCTGGGTCAGCATCTCGCCCCGGAGTTTTTTCCCGATGATCCGGCCTTCACGATCGATCAGCACCGTAAAAGGTATGGCGCTGACACCGTAAAGCTTGGCCGCATCTGATTTCCAATACAACAGGTCGCTGACCTGGGTCCACACGAGTCCATCGTCGCGGATGGCTTTTTTCCATGCTTCGGCTGTCCGGTCAAGGCTGACGCCAAAGACCTCGAAACCAAGGCTGTTGTATTTCTTATACATTTCCTTGACGTGGGGGTTTTCTTTACGGCAGGGGCCGCACCACGCAGCCCAGAAGTCGATGAGCACGACCTTTCCTCTCAGGGATGACAGGCTTTTCACCTGGCCACTGGTATCGGGCAGGGAGATTTCAGGAGCCACATTGCCAATGGCAAGCACGCGGGCAGCCTCCACTTTGCGGTGAAATTCCTTCACGAAATTATTCTCCGGATAGACGGCAAACAATGCTTTATCGTAAAGATCGTACACCCCGAAATGTTCGTCGATATCGAGCCGTTCCATGTACACCAGTCCTGTCAGTGAAGCCGGATTCGCCCTGACATACTCAATCACAGCCTGGGTTCTGAGCTGATCGTAAAAAGCGAAGCGTCCCCTGAGGGTTTCAAAAGCCTTATCCGTTCCGGCACCCGCCTGTTGCAATGATTTCCAGGCAGTTTCAACACTGTCGACCCCTGCGCTGAGCATCGCATACTGCCGGCCGAAGTCCCAGAATGCCTGGTTTTCGGCACTTCCGTTCGCCTGTGGATTATTGCCGAGGTTGGCTGCATCGAGGGTGAGTTGCAGGCGGTCTCCCGGCCTGACCACCAGCAGCATATTGTTATTATCGGCCAGAAACAAACGAAACAGCTCAGCTTCCGCCAGCTCAAATTCCAGGGTAAAAGATCCATCGGCCAGGATGGGAGCCTTACTAAAAATGGAAACCTCCCGGACCGGCAAACGAAGCGATATTTCGGTATAAATGCTGTTGCCTTTCAGGTTTCCCCGGATACTCGTCTTTACGGGTGCCGCATAAGCTGAAGCCAGGACGGAGAACACCGCCAGGAAAAGGAACAGCTTGCTCAGGGTTTGTCTTTTCATAAGCATTAACGTTTCAGTTCTGTCAGTAGCGAATAAGAGGTCAGTTTATTGTTCTGGTCGTAATTTTCAGACCTGACGACACCTGTTTCTTCGGCTATCCAGTCGGTCTGGAACATTTTCATCGAGAACATGGATTCTGTATCAACCTCATAACTAAGCTTATAGCAATCGAAGGTTCCTGCCGGGGTGGTAATATTCTCCTTCGCAACCACTTTGCGGTTGATGATGCGCACTTTAATAGTCATCATCACCATGCCCCCACTCTCCATGGCAAAATTAATTTCCGCGTCTTCAAGCTTTTGTCCAACCTGCAATCTGGACGGAAATTTTAAATCGCTGCCACTGATCTTAATCTTCATATCCTCCATACCTTCCATCGCGGGCATGCCCTTCATCAGGTCGTTCATGTCCCAGATAAACTCTCCGTGGCTGCAGCGAAAGGTAAGTTTGTTGCTCATGGCTTCCTTTCCTTTGGCATCGAAGCTGTTCACCTGCACATCAATGGCATAGCCGTCGGGGGTATTGTGTTTTTTCAGGATGGTCATCCTGGTGCTGCTCTCCAGTTTATCTTTTGCATCGAAGTGTTTCATTTCCATGCGTGTGCCTTCTTTCACCGGCATGTAACTGGTACAGTCCTGCGAAAAAGCCTTAGTAAGGGAAAATGCAATCATTAACAGAAAGCAAGAAAACATCACCGACTTTTTCATAACATTACATTGTTAAAAGATGAATAAATATATGCTGTAAACACAACATCCTCAACCAAAAGCACACAACACCGGGTCCGGGTTTTATACCGGTATGCCGGGGATTGCGGGTCAATTACCAGGCAAGCGTGTACGGCATTATCTTGCAAACTTAAAGTCTTTTCCCAGATAAGAGGCAGCATTGCCGAGCCCTTCCTCGATGCGGAGCAGTTGGTTGTATTTGGCGATGCGTTCGGAACGGCAGGCCGATCCGGTTTTGATCATACCAGTATTCAGGGCGACAGCGAGGTCGGCGATGGTCGTGTCTTCCGTTTCACCCGAGCGATGGCTGATCACGGCGGTATAGGCATTCCGGAAGGCAAGGGTCACGGCATCAATGGTCTCGGTAAGGGTTCCGATCTGATTGACTTTTATCAGGATGGAGTTGGCCACGCCTTCCTGAATGCCGCGTTGCAGCCTGTTCACATTGGTTACAAAAAGGTCGTCGCCAACCAGCTGGATTTTTTCGCCGAGTTTATCGGTCATCAGTTTCCATCCATGCCAATCGTCTTCGGCCATGCCGTCTTCGATAGAAACGATGGGATAACGCTTCACCCAGTCGGCCCAATAATCGACCATTTGAGCGGGAGTCAGTTTTTCTCCCGTGGATTTATGCAGGTGATACACGTTTTCTTCCGGAAGAAAATACTCTGAAGCGGCAGGGTCGAGGGCCAGGTAAATATCTTTGCCCGGTTTATAACCTGCTTTTTCGATAGCCTGGAGTATCACGGTAACTGCCTCCTCGTTCGATTTAAGATTGGGGGCGAAACCGCCCTCATCGCCGACATTGGTGGAGTAGCCCGACTTTTTGAGCACATTTTTCAGGTTGTGAAAGACTTCTGCACCCATCCGGATGGCTTCCGAGAAGGAATGAGCGCCCACAGGCATGATCATGAATTCCTGAAAATCAATGGAATTATCCGCATGGGAGCCACCGTTGAGGATGTTCATCATGGGAATGGGCAGGGTGGTGGCGTTCACACCTCCGATATAACGGAAAAGGGGTTGTGCGGTCTCCTGGGCGGCGGCATGGGCAATGGCAAGAGAAACGCCAAGGATGGCATTGGCACCGAGGTTTCCCTTGTTCGGGGTAGCGTCCAGCTCAATCATCCGCTTGTCAATTTCCACCTGGTCGGTGACATAATATCCTTTCAGCTCCTCATTGAGGATTTTGTTCACATTATGAACTGCTTTCATAACTCCTTTTCCAAGGAACAGTTTCTGGTCTCCGTCGCGAAGTTCGACGGCCTCATGAACACCTGTCGAAGCGCCGGAGGGTACGGCGGCCCTGCCAACGGTACCGGAATCGGTGACCACGTCCACTTCTACTGTAGGATTTCCTCTCGAATCAAGGATCTGGCGTGCATAAACATTTAAAATCGTACTCATATCATTGTGTTTTTAAGTCATTAATGTATAAACAAAAAAAGGACGAAGTATGGTTCATACTTCATCCTTATTTTTTTGGTTCAGGCGGGATCAGGCCTGTTGTTCCTTATCTCCATGCTCCTCTTCCGCTGTGTCCTGCGGTGTTTCTCCGGTTGTTTCCTCCGGCAGTTCAGCTTCGGCCATGCTATCTTCAACCTGTGCTTCAGGAGATTCCAATACTTCCGTGGTTTCGGCTGCTGTATCCGCAAGCTGTAAATCGGGCGTTTCAACAACTTCGGTCACTGCGGCCGGCTGGTCTGTCACCACTTCCTTTTTAGGACTTTCAGCCCGGTGCACCGGAGTATCTGTGTCTTCCGCCTTTTTTCTGCCTCTTCCGCGTCTGGTTTTGGATTTGGCAGCGGCTGATTTGCTGTCCTTTACATAGGTGTCGTTAAAATCGACCAGTTCGATCAGGCACATCTCGGCATTGTCGCCCGGGCGGCTGCCCAGTTTAAAGATGCGGGTATAACCACCCGGTCTGTCGGCGATTTTCTGCGAAATATTCCTGAAAAGTTCTGTTACGGCTTCCTTATTCTGAAGGTAACTGAAAACCATCCTGCGGTTGTGGGTAGTATCTTCCTTTGACCGGCTGATCAGCGGTTCTACATATGATCTCAGGGCCTTGGCCTTGGCCAGGGTGGTGTTGATCCGTTTGTGCATGATCAGTGAGGCGGCCATATTGGACAACATGGCTTCCCGGTGTGAACTTGTACGTCCGAGGTGATTAAAGCTCTTGCGGTGTCTCATTGCAACTATTCCTTATCTAATTTATACTTGGTAACATTCATACCGAACTCCAGCCCTTTGGATTTCACCAGTTCTTCGAGTTCGGTAAGGGATTTCCTTCCGAAATTTCTGAATTTCAACAAATCGTTTTTATTGTAGGCCACCAGTTCGCCGAGTGTTTCCACATCGGCAGCTTTGAGGCAGTTGAGTGCCCTGACACTGAGGTCAAGATCCACCAGTTTGGTTTTCAATAACTGGCGGATATGGAGGGAACTTTCATCAAATTCCTCAGTCACGGTCTTTTCCTCCACATCGAGTTTGATTTTCTCATCGGAAAAGAGCATGAAATGATGGATCAGTATTTTTGCGGCTTCTTTGAGGGCTTCTTTTGGTGCGATAGAGCCATCGGTGGTAACCTCGATGATCAGTTTCTCATAGTCGGTTTTCTGTTCCACCCTGAAATTCTCGATGCTGTAGCTCACATTCCGTATAGGAGTATGGATGGAATCGATAAAGATGGTTCCGATGGGAGGATTCAGGGTTTTATTTTCCTCGGCCGGCACATATCCGCGTCCCTTATCGATGGTGATCTCCATGGAGAACTTGGTAGCCGGGTCCATATGACAGATCACCAGTTCCGGGTTCAGTACCTGGAATACGGACAGGAATTTATTGATATCTCCGGCCGTGAAGGCTTCCTGGCCCCCGATGACGATATGGGCCTTTTCGGAGGTTTCCGAATCCAGAAGGCGTTTAAACCTGATCTGTTTTAATTTCAGGATGATCTCTGCCACATCTTCCAGCACGCCCTTCATCGTGGAGAATTCCTGTTCCACACCGTCGATTTTTATGGAGGTGATGGCATATCCCTCCAGTGAGGACAACAATATTCTCCTCAGGGAATTGCCGATTGTAACACCAAAACCGGGTTCCAGCGGACGGAATTCAAAGCTTCCTTTGAAAGCATCCGATTCGAGCATGATAACCTTGTCAGGTTTCTGGAAAGCTAATATTGCCATAATTTCCCTTGTTTTGTTAATGCCAGGTTTAATTTTACTTGGAATATAACTCGACGATGAGCTGTTCCCTGATATTTTCGGGTATTTCATCCCTGTCGGGATATTTGATAAAGGTCCCGCTCATGGTGGTGGGTTCCCATTCCAGCCAGGGGTATTTATCGCTTCTGGACAGGACGGCATTGCTGATGATTTCAAGCGATTTGGATTTCTCTCTCACGCCAATGACATCGCCGGCTTTCACCTCAAAGGAGGGGATGTTGACTACCTGGCCGTTCACCACGATATGACGGTGTGAAACCAGCTGCCGGGCGGCTGAACGGGAAGGGGCGATGCCGAAGCGGTACACCACATTGTCGAGTCTGGCTTCGATCAACTGAAGCAGGATGGTACCCGTAACACCCTTTTTCCTTGCGGCACGGGAAAATACATTCTTGAACTGCCGTTCCAGAATCCCGTAGGTGTATTTGGCTTTCATCTTTTCCATCAACTGTATCCCGTACTCTGACTGCTTCCTTCTTCTTTTGGAAGGTCCGTGCATCCCCGGAGGATAGTTTTTCTTTTCATAACTTCTGTCGGGGCCATAGATAGGCTCCTTGAATTTCCTCGCGATCTTGGTTTTCGGACCGATATAGCGTGCCATACTGATTAAGTATTATCCTGTTAAAAATTAAACTCTTCTGCGTTTGGGGGGCCTGCAGCCGTTATGAGGCAAAGGCGTCACATCCACGATTTCGACTACCTCGATGCCAGCCGAGTGGATCGTACGGATGGCGGATTCCCTGCCTGCACCTGGTCCTTTCACATATACCTTGGCCTTCCTCATCCCGAGATCATAAGCCACTTTAGTACAATCCTGGGCTGCAACCTGCGCTGCATAAGGTGTGTTTTTCTTTGATCCCCTGAAACCCATTTTCCCTGCCGAGGACCAGGAAATGACCTGGCCGGCTTCATTGGTCAGGGTGACAATGATGTTGTTGAAAGAAGCCATGATATAGGCCTTTCCTATCGGATCAACCTTAACGATTCGTTTCTTGGATGTTTTTGTGCTCTTAGCCATAAATACTGTCTTATTAACTTATCCATTAATTGCCGGACAACCCAGGGATTAACCCTTGCTGGGAGCCTTTTTCTTGTTGGCAACGGTTTTCTTCCTCCCTTTACGGGTACGTGCGTTGTTTTTGGTCGACTGTCCGCGCAGCGGCAATCCCACACGGTGCCGGATGCCACGGTAACAACCGATGTCCATCAGACGTTTGATATTCATCTGGACTTCCGAACGCAATGACCCCTCCACCTTGAACTCATCATTGATGATGTTCCGGATGGCGGTCAGTTCGTCATCGTTCCAATCGGATACCTTCCTGTTGTAATCCACCTGAGCCTTACCCAGAATGTAACGGGCACTGCTTCTGCCGATTCCGTGGATGTAAGTCAGACCGATCTCACCTCTTTTCTGTCTGGGTAAATCGATACCTGCAATTCTTGCCATATCTCTGTGTGTTTATAATTTTTTAATCTATGATCAACCCTGCCTTTGTTTGAATTTGGGGTTTTTCTTGTTGATCACAAATATTTTCCCTTTCCTCCTGACGACTTTGCAGTCGGCAGTTCTCTTTTTCACTGATGCCCTAACTTTCATATGCGTTTCTTTTTTCTATTTATACCTGAAAGTGATTCTCCCTTTTGTCAGATCATAAGGCGACATCTCAATTTTGACTTTATCACCGGGAAGGATTTTAATGTAATGCATACGCATCTTTCCCGAAATATGAGCCATGATCATGTGGCCATTCTCAAGTTCAACCCTGAACATTGCATTGCCCAATGATTCCCTGACGACACCGTCCTGCTCTATGACTAGTTGTTTAGCCATATATGATCGTTATTAATTGCATTGATTGCTTTTTCAATTTCATCAAAACTTGACAGCACTTCAGCCTGTTGTTTCCTGATCACCACCACGTGTTCAAAATGGGCGCTCGGAAGCCGGTCTTTGGTACGTATGGTCCATCCGTCCCTGTCCTGCGTCACTCCCTTCTTCCCAAAGTTGATCATGGGTTCTATACAGATCACCATTCGTTCCCTTAACAACACTCCCTCTCCACGCTGGCCGAAATTCGGCACTTCCGGTTCCTCGTGAAGCTTACGTCCAAGGCCGTGCCCCACCAGTACCCTGACCACAGAAAAGCCGTGACTTTCGGTAAACTGCTGAATCTCAGACCCTATATCTCCCGTCCGGTTGCCTGCTACCGCCCTGGAAATACCCCTCAGCAGGGATTCCCTGGTAATGTGCATCAGTTTGATATAGTTTTCCTTTACCGGCGCGATACCGAAAGTATAGGCACTATCACCATAAAAACCGTTTTTCAGCACGCCGCAGTCAACGGAAACAATGTCTCCTTCCCTGATCTCACGCTTCCCCGGTATCCCGTGCACCACTTCGTCGTTCACCGAAACACAAAGGGTGGCGGGAAATCCCCTGTACCCCTTAAAGCCGGGAACGGCTCCGTGATCCCGGATATAGGTCTCCGCCACTTTATCGAGGGTGGCAGTGCTTACACCCGGTTTCAGATACCTGGCCACTTCAGCCAGGGTTTCTCCAACAAGCAAAGAACTGTGTTTAATTATTTCTATTTCTTCTTCTGTTTTTATCGTCAGCATGGTCAATGCGGCTTTTATCCGGTCATTCCCATTGTTCTTCCTTTGATCCTGCCCGACTTCATCAAACCGTCATAATGTCTCATGAGCAGATGACTCTCAATTTGCTGCAGTGTATCCAGTACCACACCCACCAGGATCAGCAGGGAAGTACCTCCGTAAAACTGTGCAAACTGCGTACTTACACCGGTAAACCTCACCAGGGCAGGCATAATGGCAACAAAAGCCAGGAAAAGCGAGCCCGGCAGGGTGATCTTCGACAGGATGGAATCCATGAAATCCGCCGTTTTCCGGCCTGGTTTCACACCGGGGATGAAGCCACCGTTTTTCTTCATGTCCTCGGCCATTTGGTTGGGATTCACCGTAATGGCAGTATAAAAATAGGTGAATGCCACGATCATGACGGCAAAGACAAAGTTGTACCAGAAGCCGTTGTAATCCAGAAAGGCTCCCACGAAACTTGAAACCGCCTGGCTGTCGGTAAATCCGACCAGGGTGATGGGCAGAAACATGATGGCCTGGGCAAAGATGATGGGCATCACACCTGCAGCATTCACTTTCAGGGGGATATACTGCCTCACGCCACCGTACTGTTTATTCCCGACGATCCGTTTGGCATACTGGACGGGTACTTTTCTGGTGCCCTGGACCAGCAGGATGCTGATCAGAATGACGAGCACAAGCACGGCAATCTCAACGACGAACACCACCAGGCCGCCGCCTCCCTTTTCTTCCATACGTGACACAAACTCCCCGGCCAGTGCAAAAGGTAACCTTGCGATGATCCCGATCATGATAATCAGGGAGATACCATTGCCGATACCCTTATCCGTGATCTTTTCACCAAGCCACATGATAAACATGGAGCCGGCCGTCAGCAGGATAATGGAAGACACCCAGAAAAAGCGGGTGGGAGTAGCATCCGGTGAGAATGGATAAAACGCCTCATTGGGAAGCTGTGAAACCAGGTTGGTAATATAGGCGGGTGATTGGAAAACAAGGATGATCACTGTCAGGTAACGGGTGATCTGGTTGATCTTTTTCCTTCCGCTTTCCCCTTCTTTCTGCAGTTTCTGGAAATAGGGTATGGCCATCCCCAAAAGCTGCACCACAATCGATGCCGAGATGTAGGGCATGATCCCCAGTGCAAAGATGGAGGCATTCGAGAATGCACCACCCGAGAACATGTTGAGCAGGCCGAGCAGTCCTTCGCTGGTTTGTTGCTGAAGGGCAGTCAGGTGAACAGGATCGATCCCCGGAAGCACCACATAGGCACCAAAACGGTAAATCAGCAGGATACCGAGTGTGTAGAGGATACGTTTCCTTAGATCTTCAATTTTATATATGTTCCTGATGGTCTCTATTAGTCTTTTCATCGTTTAAGGATTCTGGATGAGCGTTTGCACATGATTGTTCCACGGATCACTGGATGAGCGCAGCCAACCCACCGGCCTGCTCAATGTGTTTACGGGCAGTATCGGAGAAGGCATGGGCTTTCACATCGATTTTTGCGGTGAGTGTTCCCCTGCCCAGAATCTTTACCAGGTCGCGGCGCGACACCAGTCCCTGCTCAATGAACACTTCGGCATCGAAATAATCGATTCCCTTTTTATCGAAAAGTGCCTGTAGCACATCGAGGTTAATGGCTTTATAGGCTACGCGGTTCAGGTTTTTGAAGCCAAACTTGGGCAAGCGGCGCTGAAGGGGCATCTGGCCGCCTTCAAAACCGATCTTGGTCTTATGGCCGGAACGGGATTTGGCACCTTTATGCCCGCGGGTGGAAGTACCCCCACGGCCTGATCCCTGTCCGCGTCCCACACGCTTGTTCTTTTTAACCGATCCTTTTGCAGGTTTAAGATTGCTTAAATCCATCTTGGTATTAAATTTCCTGATTATTAATCAATTTCCTCCACGGTGAGCAGATGCTTCACCTTTTCAATCATGCCAAGTATCTGGGGAGAAGCCTCTACCTCAAGCGACTGATGGAGTTTTTTAAAGCCGAGCGCTTCCAGGGTCTTTTTCTGACGCAGGGGGCGGCCAATCCCGCTCTTTATCTGTTTGATAAGTAACTTTTTCATCATCAATGTATTAACACATTAGCCATTGAATACTTGCTTTAATTCTATTCCCCTCACCTGGGCAACGGTATAGGCATCTCTCATCTGGGCCAGGGCGTTGATGGTAGCTTTCACCACGCTGTGGGGGTTTGAGGAGCCTTTAGATTTGGCCAGCACGTCTCTTACCCCGACGCTTTCAAGTACGGCACGCATGGCACCTCCGGCAATCACGCCGGTTCCGGGTGCTGCAGGTTTTAGGAAGACATAGGCTCCGCTGTAGCGGCCGTGCTGATCGTGCGGGATGGTTCCTTTAAGGATGGGCACCTTGATCAGGTTCTTCTTGGCATCGTCTATCCCTTTGGCAATGGCGGCGGTTACTTCCTTGGCTTTTCCAAGACCAAAGCCAACCACTCCGTTTTCGTTTCCAACCACCACGATGGCTGAAAAGCTAAAGGTTCTGCCTCCCTTGGTCACCTTAGTGACCCTCTGGATACTGACCAGCTTGTCTTTGAATTCGATCTCGCTGGATTTTACTCTTCTGATATTTTCGTTGGCCATAATTCCTTAAAATTTTAATCCTTTTTCCCGGGCGGCTTCTGCAAGAGATTTCACCCTGCCGTGATACAGATACCCGTTACGGTCGAACACCACTTCCTGTATTCCGGCTTCCTGGGCCCGCTCGGCGATCAGTTCACCAACGAGTTTTGCTTTTTCCGACTTATTCGTCTGCTTTTCCAGGATGGATTTCACCCGGGAGGAAGCGGAAGCCAGGGTCTTGCCGGCCTGGTCGTCTACCAGTTGGACATAGATCTGCTTATTGCTGCGGAAAACCGTCATCCTGGGTTTGGATGCAGTTCCCGACAAGCGCTTACGGATCCTGAATTTTATCCGTTGCCTTCTGTATTCCTTTACACTCTTAATTGCCATCATATCAATGATTAAGCGTTAATCTATTATTTATCGGATGCAGACTTTCCTGCTTTCTTGCGTACAATCTCGCCCATGAACCGTATTCCTTTTCCTTTGTAGGGTTCGGGAGGCCTGAGGGAGCGGATCTTGGCGGCTACCTGTCCAAGCAGCTGACGGTCTATCCCTTTCAGGATGATCGTGGGATTTTTACCTTTTTCGGCGGTTGTTTCAACCTTGATTTCCGGGGCAAGTTCAATCACGATATGGTGCGAATAGCCCAGCGAAAGATCGATCAGCTGGCCTGTGGCAACAGCCTTATAACCCACGCCGACGAGTTCCTGGGTAATAGTGAAACCTTCCGACACTCCCCTGACCATATTGGCCAGCAGCGAACGGTAGAGTCCGTGCCTGGAACGTTCCTGTTTCTCATCGGTATTCCTGGTCAATACCAGGTTTCCGTCCTCAACTTTCACACGGATGGCAGGATCAATGGCCTGGGACAGTTCGCCCAGTTTGCCCTTAACGGTGACAAGGTTTTCCTCTGATACAGTCACCTGTACTCCTGAAGGCAGAGGGATGGGCAGTTTTCCTATACGTGACATAACTTCTGATTAGCTGATGTAACACAATACTTCGCCACCGATATTTTTCGAGCGGGCCTCTTTTTCTGTCATCACACCCTGGGAAGTACTCAAAATGGCGACACCAAGCCCGTTGAGCACGCGCGGGAGGTTGTCCACACTGACATACTTACGCAGGCCTGGCTTGGAAATCCTGGTAAGGTTGGTAATGGCAGGCATCCTTGTGACCGGGTGATACTTCAAGGCGATCTTGATCATGGGAGGGAATACCTCATCCTCGAATTTAAAATTCAGGATATAGCCCTGGTTAAAGAGAATGCGGGTAATTTCCTTTTTCATGTTCGAAGAAGGGATTTCGACTATCCGGTGGTTAGCCATGACAGCATTCCTGATACGGGTCAAGTAATCTGCAATAGGATCTGTTACCATGGAAAATATTCTGTTATCTTATTAATAAATGGGTTTACCAACTGGCTTTTTTAATTCCCGGAATCAGGCCGTTCAGGGCCATGAAACGGAAGTTGATGCGTGAGATGCCGAACTGCCTCATATAGCCTTTGGGCCTTCCGTCGAGGTTGCAGCGGTTGTGCAAACGCACCGGTGAAGCATTCCTCGGCAGTTTCTGCAGCGCGGTATAATCGCCGGCATCTTTTAATGCGGCTCTTTTCGCAGCATATTTGGCGACAAGTTTCTGTCGTTTTAATTCTCTGGCTTTGATGGATTCCTTGGCCATGATGTTATTTTTTAAAGGGTAATCCGAATTCTTTCAGCAGTGCCAATGCTTCCTGATCGTTCGGGGCACTGGTGACAAGGGTGATATCGAGACCGTTGATCTTTCCCACCTTGTCGATGTTGATTTCGGGGAAGATGATCTGTTCTGAGATTCCCAGGGTATAATTACCCCGGCCGTCGAATCCCTTGTCGTTGATACCCCTGAAGTCACGGATACGCGGTATGGCAACGGATATCAGCCTGTCGAGAAATTCGTACATCTTTTCCCCCCTCAGGGTAACGCGGGCGCCGATCGGCATGCCGCGGCGCAGTTTGAAGTTGGAGATGTCTTTTTTCGACTTGGTGGTAACCGCTTTTTGTCCGGCAATCATCGTGAGTTCTGCAAGGGCATTTTCCATCAGTTTTTTATCAGTGATGGCGCCGCCGACACCCTGGTTCAGACTGATTTTCGTCAACCTGGGCACCTGCATCGGACTTTTATAATTGAACTGTTTCTTCAGCTCGGGTACGATTTCCTTATCGTACTTTTCTTTTAATCTGGGTACGTACTTCATTACTTTATCACCTCCCCGGTTTTTTTGGAATAACGGACGAGTTTATTGCTTTTGGGATCGATGCGGCGGCCGCTTCGGGTTGGTTTGCCGCTGTTATCAACCACCATCAGGTTGGAAATGTGAACGGGGGCTTCCTTTTTGGCGATGCCGCCCTGGGGGCTCTTGGCATTGGGCTTGGTGTGCTTGGTAACCATATTGACCCCTTCGACGATGGCGGTCTGCTTGTCGGTGTACATGTCGAGCACTTTTCCCTGCTCGCCCTTATAGTCACCAGCGATGACCTTCACCGTATCTCCTTTTTTGATATGCAGTTTCTTAGGCATGGCGATCCTTCTTTACAGCACCTCGGGTGCAAGTGAAACGATTTTCATGAACTTCTTATCCCTCAATTCCCTGGCCACAGGCCCGAAAATACGGGTACCGCTGAGTTCTTCCGAAGCGGTGAGCAACACACAGGCATTGTCGTCGAAACGGATATACGAACCGTCGCTGCGGCGGATCTCCTTTTTAGTCCGGACAATAACCGCCTTTACGACGGCGCCTTTCTTAACATTCCCGCCCGGAAGGGCATGCTTGATGGAAACAATGATCTTGTCTCCAACACCGGCGTAACGCTTACGCGTCCCCCCGAGAACCCTGATACAGAGTGCCTCCTTGGCACCGCTGTTATCGGCTACGTTTAATCTGCTTTCCTGCTGTATCATATTACTTAGCCCTTTCTACGATTTCAACCAGTCTCCAACATTTGTCCTTGCTGATCGGCCTTGTTTCCATGATCCGGACGGTATCGCCCACATTGGATTCATCCTTCTCATCATGTGCGAGAAAGCGTGAAGTTTTCTTCACAAACTTTCCGTATTTGGCGTGCATCACTTTCCTTTCAACCAGCACCACGATGGATTTATTCATCTTGTTGCTGACTACCACCCCAATTTTTTCTTTCCTGAACTTCCTTGTTGTTTCCATTTCAAGAACAATTATTGTTTAATACCCTGCTGCAGGCCGAGTTCTCTTCTGCGAAGCTCGGTGATCAGCCTGGCAATGGTTTTCCTGTATGCTTTGATCTTATTCGGATTTTCCAGAGGCGACACCGCATGGTTCATTTTCAGCTTTACCAGGTGCTTCTTTTCTTCCTCCAGTCTTTCTTTGATCTCACCCGTAGTGAGTTCCCTGATCACTTCTGCTTTCATTGCTTATCAGTTTGTTTCCGATCCATAATCTCTTCTGACGATGAATTTGCATTTCACCGGTAGTTTCTGTGCTGCCAGGCGAAGGGCTTCGGTGGCTATCGGCAGGGAAACTCCCTCCACTTCAAACAGGATGCGCCCGGGAGTTACCGGTGCAACAAACATTTCCGGAGCTCCTTTCCCTTTACCCATACGCACTTCCGCAGGTTTCTTGGTGATAGGCTTGTCGGGAAACACCCTGATCCAGATCTGTCCCTCACGTTTCATATGACGGGTGACAGCCTGACGGGCAGCTTCTATCTGACGGCCTGTAAGCCAGGCCTCCTCAAGGGTTTTGATCCCGAAGGAACCAAAGGCCAGCTGGTGCCCGCGCTGGGCATTGCCCTTCATCTTGCCTTTCTGCTGCTTCCTGTGTTTGGTCTTCTTTGGCTGTAACATGGTTAGAAGAGTTTATTTTCGTGTTATTATCTTAATATGAATGGATTATGGTCTGGGACGGCCTTTCCCGATATTCCTTGTGCGTGTTCTCGGAGCATTCACCTTGTCTTTGGCAGGCCCGGTGGCAGGCGTCAGGTCACGCTTACCGTAAACTTCGCCCTTGCAGATCCAAACCTTCACCCCTATCCTGCCGTAACTCGTATGCGCTTCGGCCAAGGCATAATCGATGTCGGCACGCAGGGTATGCAAAGGAATACGGCCTTCCTTATAAGTCTCGTTCCTGGCCATTTCAGCCCCTCCAAGCCTGCCGGATATCTGTACCTTGATGCCTTCGGCAAGCATTCGCATGGCTGATGCAATGGAAGTCTTGATGGCACGGCGGTAGGAAATCCTGCCCTCAATCTGTCGGGCAACGGTATTGGCAACAATCACCGCGTCCAGTTCAGGCCGCTTGATCTCGGAAATATTGATCTGGATCTCCTTGCGGGTCACCTTCTTTAATTCTTCCTTCAGCTTGTCGACCTCCGCACCGCCCTTGCCGATGATGATCCCCGGCCTCGCCGTGTGAATGGTCACCGTTACCAGCTTCAGCGTTCTCTCAATGATGATCCTGCTGATCCCGGCCTTCGACAAACGGGCATTCAGGTATTTGCGGATTTTTTCGTCCTCCACAAGCTTGGATTCAAAACGCCTTCCGCCAAACCAGTTGGAATCCCATCCTTTTATGATTCCCAGGCGATTACCTATAGGATTTGTTTTTTGTCCCATTCAGTGTCCTATTGTTGGTTAAATGTTTATCCCGTTGATTATTTACTGTACCTCTGCAGTTTCAGGCTTCATCTCGCGGCTGTCGATGCTCAGAAAGACATGGTTCGACCGTTTCTTTATCCGGTATGCCCTTCCCTGGGGAGCCGGGCGTACCCTTTTCAGAGCGCGGCCACCGTCAACTGCTATCTCGCTGATATACAAGTGACTGTCCTCCATTCTTGTGCCTTCATTCTTGGCCTGCCAGTTGGCAATGGCCGATAACAGCAGTTTCTGCAAGCGTCCTGCAGCTTCTTTCTTACTAAACTTCAATACATTGAGCGCCTTTTCCACATCCATTCCCCGGATCAGGTCTGCAACGAGTCTCATCTTCATGGGTGAGGTGGGGCAATCATTCAGCCTTGCAAAGTAGAGGTTCTTCCTTGCATCCTTCATTGCCTGCGCTGTGGTTTGCTTTCTGGATCCCATCGGTCAGTGTATTAATTATTTCTTACCTTCTTTTTTGCTTCCGGAATGGCCCCTGAACGTCCGTGTGGGTGCAAACTCCCCGAGCTTGTGACCAACCATGTTTTCAGTGATGTAAACCGGAATGAATTTATTCCCGTTGTGTACTGCGATGGTTTGTCCCACAAAATCCGGTGGTATCATCGATGCCCTTGACCAGGTCTTGATCACCGTCTTTTTTTTGGTTTCAATCGCTTCCAATACCTTTTTTTCCAGTTTAAGGTCGATATACGGTCCTTTTTTGAGTGAACGGCTCATGCGCTTGTGGTTTTAACTATTTCTTTCTTCTTTCGAGGATGAACTTATTGGATGACTTGGTCTTGCTCCTGGTCTTATAACCCTTGGCAGGCATACCCTTACGCGTACGCGGATGACCGCCCGACGCCCTTCCTTCTCCACCTCCCATGGGATGATCCACAGGGTTCATGGCCACACCCCTGGTTCTGGGACGGCGTCCCAGCCAACGGCTTCTGCCTGCCTTCCCGCTCGATTCCAGGTTGTGGTCGGGATTGGAAACCATGCCAACGGTAGCTTTGCAGGTCTGAAGGATCATCCTGGTTTCTCCGCTCGGCAACTTGATCACCGCGAACTTCCCGTCTCTCGACATCAGCTGGGCATACGATCCGGCACTGCGGGCCATCTTGGCTCCCTGCCCCGGTTGCAGCTCAATATTGTGAATAATGGTACCCAAAGGGATTTCACTCAGGTACAAGGTATTTCCAACTTCGGGCGCAATGCCGCGGCCCGACTGTAATTCCTGCCCGACCTGCAAGCCATGGGGAGCGATAATGTACCTTTTCTCACCGTCCCTGTATGCAAGCAAGGCAATGCGTGCCGTACGGTTCGGATCGTACTCTATCGATTTTACCACGGCCGGAATTCCTTCCTTGTCGCGCTTGAAATCAATCAGACGGTACATCTGTTTATGACCACCTCCCATGTAACGCATGGTCATTTTGCCTTCATTGTTTCTACCACCGCTCTTCTTTTTGGGAGCAAGCAGACTCTTCTCGGGAGTTGAGGTAGTAATATCGTCGAAAGCGCTGATCATTTTGAAGCGCTGTCCTGACGTTGTCGGTTTGAATTTCTTTAAAGCCATTTACTTAAATATTGCTATAGAAATCAATGGTTTGACCTTCTGCAAGAGTTACCACGGCCTTCTTACGGGCGGTTGTCCTGCCGCTTACCAGACCCGTGCGGGTGTAACGGCTTTTCCTTTTACCGGCGTAATTCATGGTGTTGACATCTTTCACTTCCACCCCATACAAAGCTTCCACTTCCTTTTTGATCTGCAGCTTGTTAGCCTTGCGACTGACCACAAATCCGTAACGGTTGAGCTTCTCTCCCTGCTGGGTCATTTTTTCCGTTATGATGGGTTTCAGGATGACACTCATGGTGCTTGATTTTTATAATGATTGTAATGATTACTGACAGAGTTTTTCAAGCTCTTTCACCGAACTCTCCAGCAGCAACAAATGGTTGGCATGCAGGATCTCATAAGTATTCAGGTCCGTAGCCCTTGAAACCCTGGCGCGCTTCAGGTTACGTACCGACAATAACAGGTTTTCACCGGGTTGTACGGTAACCAGCAGGGTTTTCTTGTCTCCGATCTGCAGGTTCTTCAGAATTTCAGTGAAACTTCTGGTCTTTGGTGTATCCATGCTGAAATCCTCCACTACCATGATCTGGTTTTCCCTGGCTTTGTATGTAAGTGCCGATCTGCGTGCCAGTTTCTTCAGCTTGAGGTTAAGCTTGAAATTGTAAATTCTGGGCTGCGGACCAAAGACCCGGCCTCCGCCGACAAACAAGGGGCTCTTGGCACTTCCGGCACGGGCTCCCCCGGTACCTTTCTGCCTTTTCAGCTTCTTGGTCGAAGCATTCACCTCCCATTTCTCCTTCGACTTATGCGTACCCTGCCTTTTATTGGCAAGAAACTGCTTGGTGTCGAGGTATATCGCATGATCGTTGGGCTCGATATTGAACACTGCATCATCCAGGACAACGGTCCTTGCAGTCTTCTCTCCTTTGATGTTATAAACTTCTAACTCCATCTTTCAAGAATTAAATATGATCCATTGGCTCCGGGAACAGCGCCCTTCACAAGTACAATGTTCTTTTCGGGTATCAGTTTGATAATCTGAAGATTGATAACCTTCACGCGCGCATTTCCCATACGGCCGGCCATGCGGATGCCGGGGAAAACACGCGAAGGAAAAGACGAAGCGCCCACCGATCCGGGTGCCCTGAGCCTGTTATGCTGCCCGTGGGTGGATTCCCCTACACCACGGAAATGGTGCCTGCGTACAACACCCTGGAATCCTTTGCCCTTGGATGTTCCAACCACGTCAATATATTCCCCTTCAATAAATACATCCACGGTGAGTATATCACCGTATTCCTTCTGATGGCCCGCCTCGAAACGCGTGAATTCCGCCAATACTTTCTTCGGTGTGGTCTTTGCCCTGGCAAAATGGCCCTGGAGCGCCCTGGTAGTATGTTTCTCACGCTTATCATCGAAGGCTAGCTGGATAGCTTCATACCCATCCCTATCCTTGGTCCGGATCTGTGTAACCACACAGGGACCCGCTTCTATGATGGTCACCGGGATGTTTTTTCCCGATTCATCAAAGACGCTGGTCATTCCGATTTTCTTTCCTATAAGACCTGACATTGTTATTCGTTTTTAATGTTTTATGACAATCAGACGCCTGACCATTACACTTTGATCTCAACCTCAACACCACTGGGCAGCTCCAGCTTCATCAGGGCGTCGATGGTCTTGGAAGTCGAACTGTAAATATCCAGCAGGCGCTTGTATGTACATAGCTGGAATTGTTCCCGCGACTTCTTGTTCACAAACGTGGAACGGTTGACGGTAAAGATCTTCTTGTCGGTAGGCAGGGGAATGGGCCCGCTGACCACCGCCCCGGTCGATTTCACGGTCTTCACGATTTTCTCGGCTGACTTGTCAACCAGGTTGAAATCGTAAGATTTTAGCTTTATTCTGATCCTCTGATTCACCTTCTTTACTGAATTAATGAACAATTAATATTTTTCAACGTATCCTTTAATCTTATAGATGATTTCTTCACTCATTTCAAATGGAACCTGCTCATAATGAGAGAACTCCATACTTGAAGTGGCCCTGCCCGAACTGATGCTTCTCAGGGTGGTCACATAGCCGAACATCTCGGAAAGGGGAACCCTTGCCGTAATGGTCTGATATCCTATGCCGGGGTTGATTGCCTGTAACACCGCTCTCCTGCGGTTCAGGTCACCCGTGATATCGCCCAGGTATTGCTCCGGGGTAGCCACATCGAGGCGCATCACCGGCTCGAGCAAAACAGGCCCGGCACTTTTGCAGGCTGAACGGAAAGCAAGCCTGGCGGCAATTTCGAATGCAAGGCTGTCGGAATCTACCTGGTGGAATGAACCGTCGAGCAATCTGACCTTCACACCGTCGATGGCAAAGCCTGCCAGTACGCCGTTCATCATGGCGGCCGTCAGGCCTTTCTGTATGCCCGGAATATATTCTTTGGGGATATTGCCGCCGGTGATCTCATTGATAAACTGAAGACCGTGTACACCGGGATCGGCAGGCGACACCTCGATCAACAGGTCGGCAAAACGTCCGCGACCACCGGTCTGCTTTTTATAAACTTCACGGTACTGCGACTTTGCAGTAATCGCTTCCTTATAGGCAACCTGGGGAGTTCCGGTATTGCATTCCACCTTAAACTCCCTTTTCAGCCTGTCGACCAACACTTCCAGATGCAGTTCCCCCATGCCGCTGATCAGCGTCTGACCGGTTTCTTCATCAAGTCTTACCGTAAAGGTGGGATCTTCCTCGGTCAGTTTCCGGAGACTGAGCGTCAACCGGTCCACATCGTCCTGGGTTTTCGGCTCAATGGCCATGAAGATCACAGGTACCGGAAACACGATATTTTCGAGCTGAATGGGATGTTTTTCATCACAGAGGGTATCGCCGGTGCGGATTTCTTTAAAGCCGACGGCAGCTCCGATATCCCCGGCCCGGATCTCGTCGATGGATGTATGCTTGTTGGCATGTACCTGGAACAAACGGTTGATTCTTTCTTTCTTGCCGGTATTGGTGTTCAGCACCAGTTCTCCGGATTTAAGCACTCCGGAATATACCCTGAAGAAGGCGATGCGGCCGACATAGGAGTCGGTGGTGATCTTGAAGGCGAGGGCTGAGAAACTTGCCGTTGTGGAGGCCTCCCTGTTTTCTTCTTTAGAAGTGAAAGGATTGATGCCGCTCACGGCCGGGATATCGAGCGGACAGGGCAGGTAAGCCACGATGGCATCCAGCAGGGGCTGAACGCCTTTGTTTTTGAAGGAGGCGCCGCAAATTACTGGAGTGATCCTGTGTTCGAGGGTGGCCTTGCGAATGATATGCTGCAGATCCTGCGCAGTGATCAGGTCGGGATTGCTGGAGTACTTCTCAAGCATCTCCTCGCTTTCTTCCGCGGCTCCCTCCAGCAGCCTGAGCCTGTATTCCGAAGCGGTTTCACGAAGTTCTTCGGGGATGTCCACCACCTGGAATGTGGCACCGAGGCCTTCATCATCCCAGATCAGGGCCTTGTTCAGCACCAGGTCGATCACGCCCCTGAAACCTTCTTCCTCCCCGATGGGAATCTGCAAAGGAATGGGATTGGCGCCCAGTTTCTCACGTATCTGTTCGATCACCCGGAAATAATCGGCTCCTGCCCGGTCAAGCTTATTGATATAGCTGATCCTGGGGACTTTATACTTATCGGCCTGTTTCCAGACGGTTTCACTCTGGGGTTCCACGCCGCCAACGGCACAGAAAAGCGCCACGGCACCGTCGAGCACCCGCAGGGAGCGCTCCACTTCAACCGTGAAATCCACATGACCCGGAGTGTCGATGATGTTGATCTTGTAATCTTCGTTCCGGTACTTCCAGTAAACGGTGGTAGCCGCCGAAGTGATGGTGATGCCCCGCTCCTGCTCCTGTACCATGTAGTCCATGGTGGCTGTTCCGTCGTGAACCTCACCCAGCTTGTAGTTAATGCCGGTATAATACAGTATCCGCTCCGTCGTGGTGGTCTTTCCCGCGTCGATGTGGGCCATGATGCCTATGTTGCGTGTATGTTGCAGGCGGACGGACATAAAAACTGTATCGTGCTTATTATATATTAATGGTATGTTTAAAACCTGAAATGGCTGAATGCCTTATTGGCTTCAGCCATTCTGTGGGTGTCTTCTTTTCTTTTGTATGCGGCGCCTTCCTCTTTATAGGCTGCCATGATCTCGGAGGCCAGCTTCATGGCCATGGATTTTTCATGGCGTTTCCTCGAGAAGTTGATCAGTGCCTTCATCCCGATGGACATCTTACGGTTGGGCCGGATCTCTGAAGGAATCTGGAAGGTGGCACCGCCAATCCTGCGGCTCCTGACTTCTACCGAGGGAGTAACATTGGCAAGTGCTTTCTTCCACACCTCAAGACCGTCCTCCTTGGTTTTGTCGGACACAATGTCGATGGCATCGTAAAACACTTTGGCTGCCAGGTTTTTCTTCCCCTGAAGCATCAGGTTGTTGATGAATTTTGTAACCAAAACATCGTTGAACCTCGGATCAGGATAGGTAATTCTCTTTTTTGGTTTTGACTTCCTCATGATATCTGGGATATTGCTGGATCAATGATTACTTTTTGGCTTTGGGCCGCTTGGTTCCGTACTTCGACCTGCGCTGGTTCCTGCCTTCCACACCGGAAGTATCAAGGGCACCGCGGATGATGTGATACCTTACACCCGGCAGATCCTTCACCCTGCCTCCCCTGATCATAACGATGGAGTGTTCCTGCAGGTTATGGCCTTCGCCGGGAATGTAAGCGTTCACTTCCTTCTGGTTGGTCAGCCTGACCCTGGCCACCTTACGCATGGCCGAGTTGGGCTTTTTCGGGGTGGTGGTATACACCCTGACACAAACACCGCGGCGCTGCGGACACGAATCCAGGGCCGGGGCTTTGCTTTTGTCTTCCAGTTTTTTCCTTCCTTTGCGGACTAACTGCTGAATGGTTGGCATACAAATAAGTATTGTGTACTTGATAAGTTCTTTACCAGCGGACCAGACTCAAAATGAAAAGGAAGGATAAATTGAAGAGGCTGCGAGACAGCGGGAAGGGGCTCTAACACACAAACGATCAACAACTTATCCCCTTGCCGTGAACCTATACCCGTCTCACTTTATCAGGTTCCTTATTCTTTTCAGGCCTTAAATCCTGCCAAAATCAGGCAGTTTCATCACATGTCGCTGCCCTTTTTTGGGGCTGCAAAGGTAAGAAGCTTTTTCAATTCTGCAAATAATATGATGAAAAATTTAGTTTAGCGGTTTATTGCCTGAGAAGTATAGTTAATAGTTTAGGGTTTAAGGCTTAAGGTTTAATGAGGTTCGGTGTCTGAAGCCGGTTTAGGTGTTTATCGGTTTAGACGTTTAGCCGTCATGCTGACCGTGTTAATTCTCTTTATTTTAAACACATAGGCACATAGAATCACATAGATAATTACCCTATGTGTCCTATGTGGTTCCTTCACTTCTCACTTTAATTTTCTACCCTTTACCTTTAAAAACCCTACCTCCGCTACCTGATGTTAAAAACCGGATCACCGGGTGGCAAAAAACATTACTTTTGCCACTCCCATTGTTTTCCCATGAACGACATCCTGAAAGAACTGAACACGGAACAACAGGCCGCCGTGGTCCATACCAACGGGCCAAACATGGTCATTGCAGGGGCAGGCTCGGGTAAAACACGCGTACTCACTTACAAAGTGGCCTACCTGATCAGTCAGGGCGTTGAACCTTTCCGCATCATGGCCCTCACCTTTACCAACAAGGCTGCCAACGAGATGAAAGAAAGAATAATGCAACTCGTTCACAACCAAGATGCAAGAAATGTCTGGATGGGAACCTTCCATTCCATCTTCGCCCGTATCCTGCGGGTCGACGGACATCTGCTCGGATTCCCTTCCAACTTCACCATTTATGATACCGACGATTCCAAAAGCCTGATCAAATCCATCGTCAAAGAACTCGGACTCGATACCAAAACCTATACCCCTTCGGCCATCCTCCACCGGATCTCCATGGCCAAATCGAACCTGATCTCCGCCCGCGATTATGCAGAAGATCCCGAGCTGACAACCTACGACAGGGTTTCACAGCGCCCCCAGACCGGCCAGATCTATGCCACCTACCAGCAAAGGCTCTTCAAATCGGCCTGTATGGACTTCGATGATATCCTCTTCTTTACCAATATCCTGCTGCGCGATTTCCCCGATGTCCTCTTCAAATACCAGCAACGCTTCTCCCACCTGCTGGTTGACGAATACCAGGACACCAACTATTCCCAGTATCTGATCCTCAAACGCCTGGCAGCCCGGCATGAAAACATCTGCGTGGTGGGCGACGACGCCCAGAGCATCTATGGCTTCCGTGGCGCCAACATCCAGAATATCTTCAACTTCAAGAAAGATTACCCCGATCACATCCTGTTCAAGCTGGAGCAGAATTACCGGTCCACCAAAACCATCGTGGAAGCTGCCAACACCCTCATCATGCACAACAAAGAACAGATATTCAAGAAGATCTGGACAGACAAGGAGCAGGGGCAGCGCATCTCGCTGATCAAAGCCGCCACCGACAGCGAGGAAGGAATCCTGGTGGCACACGCCATCTTTGAAAACAAGATGAACCGGCAGCTGCCCAACAGCTCCTTTGCCATCCTTTACCGCACCAATGCCCAGTCGCGCAGCTTCGAGGAATCGCTGAGGAAACTCAATATCCCCTACCGTATTTACGGAGGACTGTCATTTTATAAACGAAAGGAGATCAAGGACCTGCTGGCTTATTTCCGCCTGGTTTGCAATCCGCACGACCAGGAAGCCCTTGTGCGCATCATCAACTACCCGGCCCGCGGTATCGGAGAAACGACCCTGGAAAAACTGAGGGTTGCCGCATCGGAGAAAGACAAAAGCATGTGGGAAACCATGCTGAACCTGAAAGCCGACGCCTGCGGCATTGCACCGGGTACCGCCGGCAAGATCAGCGACTTCATCATCAAGATCAGGAGTTACCAGGCGCAACTGGCAAATACCGGCGCCATCGACCTGGCAGAGCATATTGCCTATACCGCCGGCATCATCAGGGAACTGAAAGAAGACCAGACACCCGAAGGGATCAGCCGCATGGAAAACATCCAGGAACTGCTCAATGCCATCCGGGATTTCTCAGACCGGCCCCAGGAAACGATAAACGAAATAACGGGGGAAATCACCACCACCGCCAATCCGACCCTCGACCGTTTCCTGCAGGAAGTGAGCCTGTTGACCGACCTGGATTCGGACGACGATAAGGAGAACAAGGACAAAGTCACCCTGATGACGGTACACTCGGCCAAGGGACTCGAATTCCCTTATGTATTTGTGGTTGGCCTGGAGGAAAACCTCTTCCCGAGCTATCTCTCCATGAACACCAGGGCTGAACTGGAAGAGGAAAGACGCCTCTTTTATGTTGCCATTACACGTGCCATGGACAAACTGACCCTTGCCTGGGCCATGAACCGCTACCGCTGGGGAAACCTGTCGTTCAGCCAGCCTTCCCGCTTCCTGGACGAGATCGACCCGCAATGCCTGGAAAGCACGCAGAAAGTGACTGCGCCCCTCAACACCGTCCGCAAGCTTAAGCCCCTGCCACAGGAAAAGCAGCATGCAGACCCCCCGGATTTCAGGCCTGAAGACATGCAGCGGATTGCCGTTGACATGACGGTGGAACACGACCGCTTTGGTAAGGGGAAAGTGATCGCCCTCGAAGGGCAGGGCGCCAACCGCAAAGCCACCGTGGCCTTCGACCAGGCCGGAAAAAAACAATTGCTGCTTCGCTTCGCCAAACTCAAAATCCTGGACGAATGATTTTTATCATACCTTTGTTGGGGCGAACGGCAGTTCGCCCCTAAGGTAAATCGAGGCGAACCGCGGTTCGCCCCAACAATAAATAAATTATGGAATACAACACCCGGCGCACACACCTGATCATCCCCGAATACGGAAGGAACATACAGAAAATGGTCGATTACGCCATCAGTATCGAAGACAGGGAAAGACGCACCAACATTGCCAAAACCATCATCCAGATCATGACCCAGATCAATCCCCTGGTGAAAGAGTCCACAGATTACAAACAAAAGCTCTGGGACCACCTCTATATCATCTCGGATTTCAAACTCGATGTAGATTCCCCCTTCCCCATGCCTTCGCCGGAAGACCTGAACCAAAAACCGGAGAAAGTCCCCTACGGAAGCAAAACATTTAAATACGGATATTACGGAAAAAACCTCGAGAAGATCATTTCGAAAATATCAGAGATGGAAGAAGGGCCGGAAAGGGATTCCCTGGTCAATGTGCTGGCAAACAACATGAAAAAGGCCTACCTGACCTGGAACAGAGACACGGTGGCAGATGAAGTCATCTATGAACACCTCCATGAACTCTCAGCCGGCAGGCTTAAAGTCCATGAAGAAACCAAACTGCAACACACCAGTGAACTCCTTGGACCGCCCAAACCAAAAAAGAAGAAGTTTTTCCCGCGTCAGAAAGACAACAACCAGAGGAGAAGGAAGAAATGAGTTCTTTCGAGATCACCGGCGGCCACAGCCTGCACGGGGAGATTACACCCCAGGGTGCAAAGAACGAGGCCCTTCAGGTGATCTGCGCCGTATTGCTCACATCCGGCGAAGTGACCATCAGCAACATCCCGGACATCAGGGACGTTAACAAACTGATAGACTTACTGGCCGCCATGGGAGTGGAAGTGCGCAAAACCGGACCGGGTACTTACGTGTTCAGGGCGGCGCAGGTAGATCTGGATTATCTAAAAACCAATGATTTCAGAAAGAAGGCTGCTGCGCTGCGCGGATCGGTCATGATCCTGGGGCCCTTGCTGAGCCGGTTCAAAAAAGCCAGTCTGCCCCGGCCGGGAGGCGACAAAATCGGCAGGCGCAGGCTGGACACCCACTTTACCGGTTTTACCAGGCTGGGAGCACAATTCAGCACAGACCCCGGTTCACAGTTCTACGATATCCGCTGCGACCGCCTGCAGGGCTGCTATATGCTGCTCGACGAAGCCTCGGTCACCGGTACCGCCAATATCGTCATGGCTGCCGTGATGGCCGAAGGAAGTACCGTCATTTTCAATGCCGCCTGCGAACCCTACCTCAAGCAGCTCTGTACCATGCTCAACAACATGGGAGCGAAGATCGAAGGGGTCGGCTCCAACCTGCTCACCATCCATGGCGTCGGACAACTGCACGGATGTGAACACCGGCTGTTGCCCGATATGATTGAGATCGGCAGCTTCATCGGGTTGGCAGCCATGACCCGCTCAGAAATCACCATCCGGGATGTTTGCTACAACGAGCTCGGGCTGATTCCTGAAGTGTTCCGCCGGCTGGGAATCACCATCCTGCAGGAGGACGATAACCTGCTGATCCCTGCCCGGGATGAGTACGAAGTGGAAACCTTTATCGACGGATCCATCATGACGATTGCCGACGCTCCCTGGCCGGGCTTTACGCCCGACCTCATCAGCGTGGCCCTGGTTACGGCAACCCAGGCAAAGGGAACCGTGCTCATCCATCAGAAGATGTTCGAAAGCCGGCTGTTCTTCGTCGACAAACTCATCGACATGGGAGCGCAGATCATCCTCTGCGATCCGCACCGGGCCACCGTCATCGGCCTGAACAGAAAACACCCCCTCCGCGGCATCCGCATGTCCAGCCCCGACATCAGGGCTGGCGTCTCCCTGCTGATCGCAGCCCTCTCCGCCGAAGGTAAATCCATCATCGACAACATCGAACAAATCGACCGCGGTTACCAGCAGATTGATGAACGCCTCCGAAATCTTGGCGCGGAAATTGTTAGAAAATAAACCTGCATTTTCACAAAAAATTAATTATTTTCATATGACAAGATTAATCATAATCCTGCTGATAGCTTTGTTCCCACTCCAGGGAACTTTCACTTCCCTGCTGGCACAAAGTCCTGCAAAACCTGCAGGTCCAGCCACAGGCATCAATATCGGTGACAAAGCTCCGGACATCGTCATGAACGATGTGGACGGCAAACCCATGAAGCTCTCCTCCCTGAAAGGTCATGTGGTGCTGATCGACTTCTGGGCATCCTGGTGCGGACCCTGCAGAAGGGAAAATCCAAACGTGGTGGACGCCTGGAATAAATATAAAAGTAAGAAGTTCCAGAATGCCAAGGGTTTCAAGATATACAGCGTCTCACTCGACAAGCAGAAAGATCCCTGGCTCAATGCCATTAAAGCCGACAAACTGGACTGGCCTTATCATGTCAGTGACCTGAAAGGCTGGGCCAATGAAGCCGCCAAACGCTACGGGGTGAATTCCATCCCGGCCAACTACCTGATTGACGGCAACGGCATTATCGTGGCCAAAAACCTCAGGGGCATCGATCTGCACTACCAGATCGAAAAACTGACAAAGAATTAAACAGTTGTTTCTGACATTTTGTCGGACTTTCTCCGTGGCAATGTATTTGCGAAGCATCCGGCCATTGGTTATCTATTGTTGAAACTTTTACTATTGACGTTGCGATGAACGAGGAAATGAACAAGGAAACTCCGGCAGACCCTCAGGGGGAATCTCCCGTGAACGAGCCACAGGAAAAGAAAAAAGGAAGGAAGGGTGTTTTTCGCAAAGGAAACGGGGAAGAAGCTTGGCAGGAAAAACTGCAGGAAGCCAACGACAAATACCTCCGTCTGTTTGCCGAATTTGACAATTACCGTAAGCGGACGCAGCGTGAGAAAGCCGAGATGAGTGCTTACGGATCCGAAGCAGTGATCCATGCCCTGCTACCCGTCATGGACGACTTCGAGCGTGCGATGCAGTCGATGACACCGGCGGCCGGCCTGGATGCGGTTCGTGAAGGCGTGACGCTGATTTACGGTAAACTTTCATCTGTGCTGGAACAAAAAGGGCTGACAGTGATGCAGACAAAGGGAGCCCGGTTCGACACTGATTTTCATGAGGCCATTACCAGCATTGAGGCTGGGGACGACATGAAAGGCAAGGTGGTGGATGAAGTGCAGAAAGGTTACCTTTTTAATGGCAGGGTATTGCGGTTTGCCAAAGTAGTCGTGGGAATATAAAGTGACACATCATCGGAATAATAACAAATCATTTTCAAAGGGGTGAACACAAAGGCAAGGCTGTTTAAGACAAACAATGGGTAAGAGAGATTATTACGAAGTACTGGGTGTTTCGAGAAATGCGGGAGCCGATGAAATCAAGAAGGCTTACCGCCAGCTTGCCTTGAAATATCATCCCGATAAGAATCCGGGGAATAAGGAGGCTGAGGAGAAGTTCAAAGAAGCGGCCGAAGCCTACGAAGTGTTGAGCAATCAGGAGAAGAAGGCCAGGTACGACCAGTTCGGGCATGCAGGTCTGGGCAACCAGGGAGCGGGTGGTTTCGGAGGAGGCATGAGCATGGAAGACATCTTCTCCCAGTTCGGAGATATATTCGGGGGAGATTTTTTCGGTTTTGGCGGTGGCAGAAGGTCGTCCAGAAGGGTGAACAAAGGAAGCAACCTCAGGGTGAAAGTCAGACTGACCCTCGAAGAGATCTCCACCGGCGTGGAAAAGAAAATCAAACTGAACAAATATGTCAGTTGCTCTTCCTGCCAGGGAACGGGAGCAAAGAACGGTCATGCCACCCAGAGCTGTTCCACCTGCCGTGGCAGCGGCCATGTGACCCGTGTCACCAACACCATACTCGGACAAATGTCCACCTCATCACCCTGTCCGGCCTGCGGTGGAGAAGGGCAGATCATCACGGAAAAATGCAGTGCCTGTTACGGCAATGGTATCGTGAAAGCCGAAGAAGTGATCAGCATCAATATCCCCGCCGGTGTTGGGGAAGGCATTCAGCTTTCCATGGGAGGAAAGGGCAATGCGGCTGCCAGGGGCGGCATCCCCGGCGACCTCATCATCCAGATTGAGGAAGCAGAACATCCGCATCTGACACGCGACGGCAATAACCTGCACCTCGAGTTTTTCCTCAGCTTCCCTGAAGCAAGCATGGGAACCAATATCGAGGTCCCCACCCTCGACGGCAAGGCCAAGATCAGGATCAACCCCGGCACCCAACCGGGTAAGGTACTGAGACTGAAAGGGAAAGGCCTGCCAAGCCTGAACTCCTACGGCAGGGGAGACCTGCTCGTAACCATCAATGTCTGGATACCACAGCATTTCAGTAAAGAAGAAAAAGCCATGCTGGAAAAGATGGAGCAGTCACCCAACTTCAGACCGGATCCCGACAGCCATGAGAAAGGCTTTTTCAGCAGGATGAAAGAATACTTTCAATAATCTGTTGTACCTTGCAGGCCTCTAACGATCCCATACAGAAACCGATATGGACATCATCTTTGAGGCAAAACACATCACCAAGCGCTTTGCAGCACATACGGCACTGAACAGGGTCAGTATCACCGTACCCCGCAACAGTATCTTCGGACTGCTCGGACCCAACGGTGCGGGAAAAACAACCCTGATCCGCATCATTAACCAGATCACAGGCCCGGACGAAGGCAGCCTGTTTTTCGACGGCGAAGCGCTGAAACCACACCACATATATAATATTGGTTACCTTCCTGAGGAAAGAGGCTTGTATAAAAAGATGAAAGTCGGTGAACAGGCGCTCTACCTGGCCCGGCTGAAAGGGCTCAGCAAACATGACGCCATGAGTAAGCTTCGTTACTGGTTCGGGAAATTTGAGATTCAGGCCTGGTGGAACCGTAAAGTGGAAGAACTGTCGAAAGGCATGCAGCAAAAAGTCCAGTTTATCGTCACCATCCTTCATGAACCCCGCCTGCTGATCTTTGACGAACCATTCAGCGGCTTCGACCCCATCAATGTCAACCTGGTAAAGGAAGAAATCCTCAACCTCAGGGATAAGGGAGCCACGATCATTTTCTCCACCCATAATATGGCCTCGGTGGAAGAGCTCTGCGATTACATTACCCTGATCAACCGATCCGAAAAGATCCTCGAAGGAAGCGTCAGGGATGTAAAGAACACATACAAATCGAATATATACGAAGTCAGCGGGCAACAATTCAGCGGTGCATGGGATAGCGTGCTGCCCGGAAGTATGATTCCTGTCAGGACTTCGACCGACGACAACATGCACAAGGCTGCCATCAGGCTGAGCGGCAATGCGGGCCCCAACGACCTGCTTGCGGCCCTCCTGCCGCACATGGAGATTCATGCCCTGAACGAAGTCATACCCACCATGAACGAGATTTTCATTACGACCGTCGGTCAGGACAGCCGTGAAACCAAAACAGAGGAGGTACAGGCATGAACAAGACATCTCTGATCATCCGCCGTGAATACCTTACCCGCGTAAGAAAACGGTCTTTCATTATCATGACCATCCTGGGACCCTTGCTGATGGCTGCCATCATGATCGTCCCCATTTATGTTTCCCAATTGTCGGGCGAAGAAAAAAAGATCGCGGTGCTGGATGAAACCGGCCTGTTCTATCATCGCTTTACCGACACCGAAAACATGAAATTCAGCCATGTATACGGCGCCCTCGATACGGAAAAAGCGCAATTCCGGGCGCAGGAATACTACGCCCTGCTGTATGTCCCCAAAACGGAGCTGAGCGTGCCCAACGGCGCTTTCCTGTATTCCGACAAACAGCCCAACATCAATGTGAAGACCTATATCCAGGATGTGATGAAAAAGGAGATTGAAACCCTGAAACTTCAGGCATCAGGCATAGATCAGGACATTCTTGAGTCGGTAAAAACGAAAGTTTCCCTTGTTACCATCAAACTCGACGACGGTGGTAAAGAGGAAAAATCCTATACTGAGCTGAGTATGGTCATCGGCCTGTTTTCGGGCATCCTGATCTACTTTTTCATCTTCCTCTTCGGTTCGCAGGTGATGCGCGGCGTGATCGAAGAAAAGACCAACCGCATCGTGGAAGTGATCGTTTCATCCGTGAAACCTTTCCAGCTGATGCTCGGCAAAATCATCGGCATCGCCCTGGTCGGACTCACCCAGTTCGGGCTCTGGGTGATCCTGACCTTTGGCATCGTGACTGCCTTCCAGTCGGCCTACGCCGATAAGATTGATGCGGCCAAAGCCAAAGAGATGCTCATGAAGCAGGCCGCCCCCATGGGCACCCAGGCCGCGGACACCCAGGAGGCCGTTACGGAGGATAATGGCGTCGGAGAAGTATTTGCAGCAATCCAGTCCGTCAATTTCCTGTTGATCATCGGCAGCTTCCTGTTCTTTTTCCTCGGAGGTTACCTCTTGTACGCCGCCCTGTTTGCCGCTATCGGTGCGGCCGTGGATAACGAAGCGGACACCCAGCAGTTTATGCTCCCGGTCACCGTCCCCCTCATCCTGGCCATCGTGATGGGCCAGTTCGTAATCAATAACCCCGAAGGACCGGCTTCTTTCTGGTTCTCCATCATCCCCTTTACCAGTCCCATCATCATGATGATCCGCATCCCCTTTGGCGTGCCCCTGACCGATCTGATCCTTTCCATGGCCCTGCTGGTACTCGGCTTCCTGGCTACCACCTGGTTCGCTGCAAAAATCTACCGGACAGGCATCCTGATGTATGGTAAAAAAGTGGATTACAAGGAATTATGGAAATGGATCCGGTATTAAGCCAGAGAGGAAGCATCGACGGTGAAAACCTGTTTCCAGCCAGAACACTGATCCCGGCACGAAACAATGCTTCGACTCCGCTCAGCATGACGGAAATTGAATATGATGAGAAATGCTTCGACTCCGCTCAACATGACAGAAATTGAATATGATGAGAAATGCTTCGACTCCGATAAGAATGCCCAAACCCGGAGCAATGCTTCTCCACGCCCGGCCTTTAAAACCACGGAGTTACACGGAGTTATGCACGGAGTGGCCAGGGACAGTGGATGATTACTCATTAAACCTTAAACCTTAAACTGTAAACTAAACTTCTAAACCAATAAACCCCTAAACCGGCTTCAGACAACCGAAATCATTAAACCTTAAACCCTAAACCCGAACCATGTCAAGGATATTAATCATAGATGATGAGAAAAGCATCCGAAATGTCCTGAGGGAGATTCTCGAGTACGAGAAATACGAAGTGGATGAGGCGGAGAACGGATTGATGGCCTTGGACATGGCCCGGCAGGCTTCCTATGACATCGTGCTGTGTGATATCAAGATGCCGCGGATGGACGGGCTGGAGGTGCTGGAACAGATCAGGGAATTCACTGATGCCCAGGTGATCATGATATCAGGTCACGGGACGATAGAAACGGCGGTGGAAGCCATCCGCAAGGGAGCCTATGATTATATCGCCAAGCCCCTCGATATGAACCGGACGATGATCACCATCCGGAATGCCCTGGATAAATCGAGACTGATCACTGAAACGAGGGTGCTGAAAAAGAAAGTGAGCCGGATGTATGAGATGATCGGCGAATCGGATGCGATGAAACAAATCCATGAATTGGTGGAACGGGTGGCTCCCACCGATGCCAGGGTGCTGATCACCGGTGAGAACGGAACAGGCAAAGAGTTGGTTGCCAGAAGGATCCATGAACTAAGCAACAGGAGTACGGGTCCTTTCATTGAGGTGAATTGTGCCGCCATTCCCTCGGAACTGATCGAAAGCAACCTTTTCGGCCATGAAAAAGGATCATTCACATCAGCCATCAAACAAAAGAAAGGCGATTTTGAGCTGGCTGACGGAGGCACCCTGTTTTTAGACGAGATCGGCGACATGAGCCTTGCAGCCCAGGCCAAAGTACTGCGTGCTTTGCAGGAAAATAAAATTGTGAGGGTTGGCGGAGAAAAAGACATCCCTGTGAACGTCAGGGTAATAGCAGCTACCAACAAAGATCTCAAAGAGGAGATCGGAAGAAAGAACTTCAGGGAGGATTTGTACCACCGCATCAGCGTCATCCTTATCCATGTTCCGCCCTTGCGTGAGCGCAGCTCCGACATTCCCTTGCTTGCCGGGCATTTCATGCAGGAAATCTGCCTGGCACAAGGGAAAGCGCCTCTTGAGATTACCCGGGAAGCCCTGGAAGTCCTGAGCCGGATCCGTTGGACGGGAAATGTGAGAGAACTTCATAATGTGGTTGAACGGCTTGCCATTCTTTGCGACCACCGGGTCGAAGGGGAGGATGTCATCCGCTACGCACGGCCGCCGGGAAACCAGGATTGACGGTCCGTTTACCTTATCATTATATTATATGGTATACCGAAAGAACACAGGAATGCGAAAAATTGTTCCCAGAGTCATCGGTATAATTCAAAGCGGACCCGGCACTGCCTGCCGCCTATCTTTTCCATGAGTACTCAAAGTCGGCATATTTTTTGTAATTTTGCAGCAACAACCGGGGCTGACAGGTTTTGACAGCAGGGAAGTGATCCGGTAAGCATGCCGAGCATCGGGAAGTTTGCTCGTTAATCCAAGTCCCATGCCTATTAAACGGCAACAATTCTGACTATGCAATGGCTGCTTAATCCAAGGGATTAAGCGCCTGCTGCCTCCCGGGGAGCCACATCCGGCCGCGCCCCGGACCAGGCATCATCAAAGCCGGGTTGGGTACGGCAAGGTTTCGGTGCCGTGCCGAGAAACTGAAACTACGGAAACGGTAGGCCTGCTTCAGGCCAGCCGTCTCCCGACAAAACAACTGAAGCTAAGCATGTAGAAAGCCGGTTGGCTGCCTGTTTGGACGAGGGTTCGAATCCCTCCAGCTCCACTTCGTCATGCTGAGCGGAGTCGAAGCATTGTTTCGTACCGGGATCAGTGTTCTGGCTTGAAACGGGTTTAGGGGTTTATTGGTTGAGAAGTTTAGTTGACAGTTTAAGGTTTAAAGTTTAATGAGTTTGGTTGTCTGACGCCGGTTTAGTTGTTTAGAAGTTTAGGATTCATAGTGACAGAACCCGGAGGGTTCAATTTGAATAGCCACGGATGCAATCCGGGGGAAGGAAGCAGGGTGTATCTCAACAACCCCGAAGTGGGTTGAATATGAAACGGTTTCCAGTTTGGTTCATGCCGCCTTTTTTCGTTTATCGTTTAAGGTTTACAGTTTAATGAACCGTCGTGCGGAGCGGAGTCATGTATTATCACCACAGAGTTCATATAGAAATTAAACCTATGTGTCCTATGTGGTTCAAACAAGTCTGCTATACCGGCAAGGTATTTATTAGCATGGTGGCTCTCTGTGCGAACTCTTTGGTTCTCTGTGAAATATCAAAGATCAATACATCAAGAATCAATACATCAAGAATCAATATCCAAGGCCCGGGAATTAATAGGTTAACAAGTAAGTGATAAATCCACTCTCCCTGGCCACTCCGTGCATAACTCCGTGTAACTCCGTGGTTTTAAAGACCAGGCGTGAAGAAGCATCGCTCCGGGTTTGGTTAATAGTTTAAGGTTGAGTCCCCTCCGAAAAGTCGGAGCAACATAGTTAAACATTAACGAAGTAATTTATATGTGATATTAACAAGTTATAAACAATTGAATGTCAATAAAATAAATTGCTATTTCAATTATTAATCGA